>Ga0105354_1000967_pt1 | contig 17784 bp, 13 predicted proteins | sample GOMGulsemesocosm_FD_83658 | JGI IMG/M metagenome (GOLD analysis project Ga0105354, IMG submission 83658) | Methane-oxidizing microbial communities from mesocosms in the Gulf of Mexico - GOM9B Gulf of Mexico | ecosystem: Environmental > Aquatic > Marine > Cold seeps | place: USA: Gulf of America...
GAATAATATAAAAAGTTATAATGCTTGGTTAGTTGAAAAATAATAGGGCTCAATTTTTAAGGGCGTAGTTTTATATTCCGAGGCTAAACCTAGATATATTAATTCATGGAAGAAGCTAAGCTATTGTTTATTTAGATTAGTCATATATTCCTTGGAATAGGCATTACTGGGCTTAATAATCAACATCTGTAGATGACCCTATTAAAATAACTTCAGAAATATTGTCTGATTTATCAAGCTCAGTTGTGAGTACTTCAGGCGTAATGCCTTCTTTTAGTTTTATATCAAAAGTCATTTTAACCAACTTACCTTCATCAAATGGCTCTATTTGAATCAAATTAGCCCTTTTAATGTATGTATCTATTATTGTTTGATAGCTATTATTGTCAGATGAATGATCAATCATGAATTTTAAAATGAATTCACTTTTATAGAGTGCCGCATAATTAAAGTGATGTGTCGCTAATGCTAAAATTGATAAAAGACATGTGGAACTAATTGCTAAAAAATAATTGGATGTTCCTGAAGCCATGCCAAGTGCTAAGCCTGCAAAAACATAAGCTGTATCTTTTGTATCTTTAACAACAGTCCGAAAACGTATGATTGATAATGCGCCAACTAATGCAAAGGCGCGTGCTAATGAATTGCCTATCACCATCATCACAATCGCAACTATTACAGTTACAAATAAAATGGTCAGAGAAAATGACTGTGAGTAGGAAAGGCCCTTATGAGTTTGACGATATATTCCAGTAATAATAAAACCAAGTATCATGGCTAATAGAATATTGATTATCATTTCAAAATAAGTATAGGTAAGCATGTTGTTAAATATGAGTTCTGTTTTTAATTCATCCACTTAAAACTCCTTAACTATTTTTAAGGTCTCTAAACCATGACAGATCTTTGATATTGATTTTTGTTGTAATTGATATGATTGAATTAAGCAGTGAAACCAAGCGGGTACTTTTTCTTTAAATTTTATTTCAAGTATGCTGTAACCAGGTAGTACTCGCCAGCTTCTATCACTTACTTTTGGGCTTAATGTATTTGTTTGTGTAGCTCGTAGTTGGGTATCAAAAGTAAGTCTAAAATCTGGGTTATATTTACAGATATAAGGTCTGCGCCAGTAATCAATTAAAGCGACAGGGGCTAAGCTTTTGCGATAATATTCAAAGAAAAACTCTTTTGTTACTTCACTTAAATTTTTCATTTGAATAAGCTGCTGGCTAATTTTATCTGTTGATAAAGTAGGTAATTGGGTTCTCTGTTTAAAAACGAGTTGATTATATCTACCTTTTATTTCTAAAAATTGACCGGTTTGGGCACCGGGTGTATTTGTATATGTTCGCAACCTAAATTTAGATCTTTTTTTTACACCATCTACTTTGTCATAATATGCTGTAAAATGCGGATCATCAAAATAGAGACTACGCACAAAGTATCTATGTTTATTTGCATGCTTAACAAATGGGTCAAACTCTACAAAGTTACGAAGATCATTTTCTAAAGCGTGTCTTATGTCTTGTGATAATAAATATTTAAACTCAAAACGCCTGAAATTAAGTTGAGGTTTTATTTGCATTGCTTTTACCTTTAGTACCTATATTTGTTCCTCTATTTTGTACTTTAATAATGGGAGGAAATGCCTGATCTAAGGAGTTGAATAATGCTTTATCGTGGCTCATAAATCGTATCGTTGATTTACTGTTAAATACGTCATTACTATCTGATAACTTGTCTATTTGTATTTGGTTACCTTTATGTATAGATGAAAAGTTGGCTTTTATATAGCTATCATTGATATAAATGTTTGATTGTTTGTTTATTTTAAAATATTTATCATTATTAAAAATTTGATTATGATATAAGTATGCTTTGCTGATTTTTTCATAATGTTTATTTTTATGAGACAGTTGTAAAGCGCGTTTATTAAAATTAATTGTGCTGTTTGATAACCTTAAAACAGAGGCATCTTTTACAAGTATCGCCGTTTTATTGTTTTTAAATAATGCGTTTTCTACACGAACTTTACTGCTTTGGCCTATAGATAGTGCATTGTCATTATTTTTTGTAAAGCGTGTATTTCGAATCACTATTTCACTCATCATAATATCTACACCTTCTTTTGCATTATTATGAAATTCACTATTTTCAATAAGCGCTGAACTGAGTTCAATATCTAAAGCATCTCCACTGGCATGTTTGAATATACTATTTGAAATGTGAAACTGACTATAGACCGTGTGAACCATATCATCTGCATTGATAGATTGACTAAATTGACAGTGATCAATTGTGATGTTTTTAACATCATGAAGTGACAGCATAGCCGTAATATTTATTAATGCGTTTTTATACCAACTACCGTATTTAAATATACAATGTTTAAAAACTGAGTTATTCGCTTGTTTACCCATTAAAGCAATTGCGCCAAATGGTTGTTTTGGATTAATGGCTGTAAATATAATTGGCTCTTTCTCATTCCCTATAGCAGTTATAGGTTGATGAAAAATAAGTGTAGCCTTGTGACCTAGCTTGATTATAGTGCCCGGTTCAACTTTTATGGCTTGGGTTATATGGTTAAGCCCTTCAAAAGATAAATGACCTTTCCATATTATTGGTGTTTTATGCGTGATGTTTATTTGAGTTTCAGCTTTATTTTTTTGCCATTTTGAAATTAAAACTTTAAACCTTTCTTTGATTCTCTCTAATAGCCGATTGCTTGAATCAATATAGTCATTAGTAGAATAATAGTTCAATCCTATATTTGAATTGGGATCTGCTTTTACCCAAGGAGTAATAGCAAGTTTAATATCATAAGCCTTTGCCATAAAAGTTGTTAATAATTTTGATTGAGCAATTTTTTTTTGCTGATGTTTGATTTCAGAAATAAAAATAGGGTCTTTTAATAAAATTTTATCTAACTTATGCCATGGAAAAATTGGTTTAGTATCCACTTTCCAACCTTCTGCATCCCAAACTATAGGGAAAAATATCCCTCGGCTATGATCGAAATATAACCGCCAATTATGAAAGTCATCAATATTTGGTGTATTTATTAATTGATTGAAAATGTGAAAAGTCGCAAAGCTTTCGTAATTGAGTAAGTTCCTTAATGCTTGATAGTTAATCTGGCTCTGGTGTATGAGTTCAATAAGTATCTCAAGAGGTTGTTTACTCAATTTTGGATAGTCACTATTTGAGGCTATTTTTTTCCACAAACCTGCATTATTAAATAAATGGTTGTCAGCCCCTTGATAGGAATCTAATTGCGCAACCTCCCCACTATAAATTTCTCCAGGCATCTGTTTATTGTTGATTAAAGTTTGTTCAGATATTAGCTCGGTCATGAAATATAAGCCATGCTTCTGACCATTGAGCGTGAGCCAAGATATATCAACTTGAGAAGTGAGCAATTTTAATTGTTTGGCTAATAAATAAGGTAAGTAATTATCAAGTAAGGCCGTAGTTGTTGGTATTAAAAGTTCAAATTTATTAAGGCCGTTTATTTTTTTATTTTTGTCTAACTTTATACGCATAGAGCGCTTGTTACTGCGCCAATGAATCGCTTTACTGCCTCTATAACGCAGCTTGGCTTTATATTGAACTCCATCTGTTTTAATGATGGCGGGGACATAATTCTTACCAGAATTTGGAAGGTTTGAATTTAAATTGTTTAAATTCTTTTTAGTTACAAAAATCGCTATTTGCTGAGTGATTGCAGGATTAAGTTTTTTAATAGGCAAGCTATTGCTTATTGCTTGTTTTTGTATGCTATTTAGTTGATAAGCTAATGTATGGCTAAATGGTTTGTTTTGATCTGGTTTTATAGCTAACTCAGTTTTCGTAAAACTAAACCAGCTTAAACCTAATAAATATAAGCCTACAAATGAAACCGGAAGTGTTAACCAGAGACTATATCGCCAAACTATATTTAGTATACTTTTAAACATTAATATACTAAATAAGGCTTGGTTGCTAAAAATGCCTCTGAGTTGTCACTCTTTTCTAGAGGATTTATTGGAAGTAAATTTGAATAAGATTGAATTTTTTCAAATAGAGCAAAGCGATGCCAAGCTACACGATGGCCCTGTATTTGATATATTTTTAACTGGTATTTGGCTCTTTCTATCTGATTGTTGAGTATATTATGGGTTATCACTTTATATGATAGCGCTAAATGATCTGGAACCCGTTTTCCTAAACTGTTAAGTAATAGATCAGCCTGTTTATTTTCTCCTATTACAATATAAAGGTCTGCAAGTTTGAGTTGCATATCAATATTTCTTTTATTTTTATTTGCCCACTTGATTAAACTATCATTTAACTGGTTATGATTAGTGTCTGCTTTGATCTCCTTATGAATAACTTTTTTCCACAGTTTATTTTTTAATTCTGCATACCTATGGTGGCGACTTAAATCGCCAATAGCTAACATTTTTTGCCAGTCTTGTTTGTGATTGCCTTGGCTTATTGTTTGCCAGTATTCATCTTGCTTTAATAAATATGCGTCACCCAAAGAGTCTAACTGTGCTTTGCCAAAATGAGATTGTGTTATTAAAACGACAGATAGGGAAATTATAAAAAAGATAATACGGCTATAGAATAAAACCTTCAATTTAAATAGATAAAAGATCATAAGAGCCCAATTTAATAAGAAAATTTAAATATTAATAAGCATACTGCCATTGCAGAAATATCGACTTATCCCTATTGGATTTCCCTTTTATATTCGTTTGTTTACGATAACTCAGCTGTAACTTATGATCATGACCAGATAAAAAGTAATTAAAGCCAAACTCTTTAACGCGCCATTCATTTTTCCAGCTATCGGCTTGCATATTTTCATTGGAAATTACAACTTCGAGTTTATTACTCCAGAGCATATAACCCAACTCTGTACTTGATTGCTCTAATCTGGCTTCTCCTAAGTTAAATAATGGTCTTTCAAGTTTAAATGGCGAGTTTGCCGTTATTTCATTAAATTGTGTGTCTAAAGATAAGTTATGACCTCTGTAACTAATCGATGCCTCAATTCCCTCTACATCTTCTATTTCTACCACTGTTTTCTTATTTTTCCATTTGTATGAAGCTAATGAAAAAGTAAGCCCTGTTTTCGACTTAGCTAAAAAACCTTGATTATACTTAGCACCTTGCCATAAATTGTAATCTATACGTGCAACTGTAATTTCTCCTATATCTTGAAGTCTTTCGGGTATATCTGAATTTTCAAAATGACCAATAAACTGAATTTCAGTGAGTAAATCACCATGAATATTAGCTTTAGCGTGGGCTAAATAAAAAGTAAGCGGTACATCAAATTTGGTTTTAAGGTGGATTCCAGGTTGCCTACCTGGTATGCCAAACTCAGTATCACCAACGAGTGTTCTTTCAGGGAGTTGCTGTTTAGCAGATGAAGTCATGCGTTCACGAGAAAAAGGGAGAGTCTCGTTGCCTAACTTGATATCAAGCCAATTAAACCCTTTATAACGCATATATATATCTTTGATGCTTTGCCTACCTGAACTTATTTCCCAGGCTAGTTTTCCTTGCCAGTCTTTGCCTATATTAGCTTTTATATAAGGTCTTAGACGGCGAAAAGAGATTTCTGAGTCAGTAATGTTTTCTTCATTATCAATCTGTAACTTGTTGTCCTCAAACTGCACTACAGCTCTGATACCCAAATTTAGTTTAAACTGGTCATTAATTTTTATTTTATATCCTGCGAATGCATTATTGCTTAGTAAAATAATTAAGAATATAAATGGCATTCTAACTAGGTTAGTCATTTATTTAATTCCAAGTTGAGTTCGTACCGAATTAATTTTGGTTTCAAAATATTCCTGCTGTTCATTCATCATTGAGGAAATATTATCTGGGATATCACTTTTAAGTTGAGCGTCCCCATCGGGGTCATAAAGTGACCTTAATAGGTCGAATTTTTTAGAATAGGTTAAAAAATTAAAGTTTCCGATTTCTGGATCTGAGAATAAAGCGAGATAATTATCGTATATTATACGGTAACTCTCGATATCTAATAGTTTGTCAACTAAAGGGTGTGCATCATAATAAGGGTCTTCTGATAGAGGGCCACTTAGATTTCCCCATACATATATGTCGGCTGTTACAATATTAAATGGTTTCCAACCCCCTCCCAAAGCGCTGTCATAATCATAAGGAATAAACTCTATTTTACCATTATTATTAAAGTACAAATAATAATTATCACCTTTAGCCCAATAATCATCAGGATTACCAATTAGCATATTCATTGCTAGATATTTAAGAAAATTATCGACTTCAAAATTTATATCCAAATATGACTTTAAAGCATCTCCGTTAAGACTGTTTAATTGAAGAATAAAATTTGTCAAAACATCATGATTTGCTTTATTTTTATTAGTTTTAAGATCATATGCTGGCTGCAGGCCTAATTGATTACTGACTCCTATCCAGTGCTCACTAAGAACGTCTGGGTGTTTAAGTGATAAGGTCGCAGGACCTCCTCTTTGCCATAGGCATTTATAAAGATTTCCTTCGTTGTCTATATCTCCGTAGCGTTTTCTTAAAAATGTTTTATCAATAGGTTCAATTGCTGTATATATTCCATAATCAACAGTATTATTACCAATAGTAAGATAAATATGGGCAGAGCCAGTTAATGGTGCATTTTTATCAATTTGATTAAACAGATCATAAGAATAAAGCTCTCTAATTTGTGATTTGTCTCTTTCTGGTTGTCTGTTTTTTAAATTTAATGCTTTAAGGTTGGCAAAACGTCTTTCATCTCGTTCAAGATAGGCTAGTGTGTCAGGTTCTAATGAAAAAGTTTCATTAAACTTGAGTTTAAAGTGCACAGGTACAAAAACACCTTCTGTTTTAGAAAATGGTATTTGTCGAGTATGATTACCTCTAATCCTAAAGCCTGTTTCTTCAATTGTTGAAATTGTTCCTCTTGCTGAAGTAATCGTAACTGTTGTAGTGAAGTAGGTATCTGATTTTAGGTCATTCTCAAGTTCTACTATAAATGCATCCCACTCTTGCTGAGTGATAGCAATATCTATTCGGTTAATATTTTGGTGGTCAAAAAAAGTATAAAAGTTTGTTAGATCTTGGTCATTCGTAAAATTATTATTATGAGGGGATTTTGAATACAAATTTATAATGCTGAACTGTATATCAAGAGAGCTTGTTGCGCCTTGATTATCTGTAGCCGTGACTCTTAATATAACAATATCATCAGATTCAACTGTTGGAGTAATGAAATTGACGGTATTTGTATCGTTATTATCTAATTCTATAGCTGTTCCACTGATCTGGCTCCAGTGTAAGCTTTCAATTAAACCATCTGAATCTACGGCTGAAATAGTAATTGAATGATGCTTACCTTCTTTGAGTGAAAATGAGTCAACAGGACTTATTTCTGGTGCTTTATTATTACTAATAATGATTATTTTAATACTAACTGTCGCTTTAGCCCCATCATTATCAGTCACAGTTACTTCTAAAGTAACTTCACTGTTGATTTGTACTTGTGGTGCTGAAAAGCTGACAGTACTAGTATCTGTATTTTGTAAGTTAACGGGTTCTCCACTTACTTGACTCCATTGATAACTTGCAATTGAGCCATCAGAATCATTTGCTGATACAGTAATGGATAAACTTTCACCTTCAATAACTGACTGTTCAGGAATTGCTGTAATAACGGGAGCTTTATTTGTTGGAGTAGGCTCAGGTTTACTTGTACCACCACCTCCTCCACAATTGACTAATAATAATATGAAAATGATAGGTAGAAACTTTTTCATAGCTATATCCTAGTGGAATGAAAACTTAATTGTTCATAAAGTAATCTATCAGTTAGTTAATAGTAGACTTCAAAAAGCTGTATTTCCAATATCAAAATCAATTGCTATTGAATCTATAAAGTAGGAAAAGGTGAATGAGCTCATTTTAGTAAAAGGCCCTTATTATTCTATTTATTAAAAAAAGGCGTATCTCTTTTAAGCTGTTTAGTAAATTCTTCTGCGCATATGGGTTTAGAGATTAAATATCCTTGGATAAAATCACAATGCGCAGTTTTTAGAATTTGCATTTGTGCAGGTGTCTCTACACCTTCGGCAATGACTTGTAACCCAAGTTTATGAGCCATAACTATAATTGCTTCACATAAAGCTTGGTTTTGTGGGGAAAATTCTAGATCTCTGACAAATGCTTGATCAATTTTTAAAAAATTCATATCAAACTTAGTTAAATAAGAAAGTGATGCGTAACCGGTTCCAAAATCATCAAGTGAGATCTCTATGCCACTTTCTTGAAATTTAGCCAGTTTTGCTCTTGTTTCAGGGCAATCCTCTAGTAATAGGCCTTCGGTAATTTCAATGCAAATACCATAATGTAAATTAAGTTTTTGTAATGTATTTACCCATAATATTTCGGTGCTTTCTTTTGGATTTAGAAATTGAACCGGAGATTTATTAACACTAATTTGAAACCTCGAATCAAATTCTTGTTGCCAAAATCTAACCTGTTCAGCTGCACTAATAAATACCCAATTACCTATGCTTTCAATTATACCTGAGCTTTCTGCAAGGGGAATGAAATCAGCAGGGCTGATCATGCCAAGCTCTTTGTGGTGCCAGCGAATTAATGCTTCGGCTTTAAAAATTTTATTATTTGCTAGGCACATTATGGGTTGATAAAGCACTTGGAAGTCTTGCTCTATAATCGCAAGCCTAAGCTCTTGGGTTAGTGCATGACTTTTGTCTGCATCAAGTTTTAGTTGTTGCGTAAAGTAACTAAATTGTTTTCTGCCTTTATTTTTTGATTTGTACATGGCTTGATCAGAAAACTTAAGCAATTCATCCATTTTATCTGTATGTTCTGGAAATAAAGTAATGCCAATACTGGCTGATATGAAAACTGATTCATTTCCTAAGTAAAAGGGGAGCTCTAAAGTTTGAATGATTTTATATGCAACAGTATCTATGCTGTTAATATCTTGTATTTGGCTTAATATTACAGTGAATTCGTCTCCGCCAATTCTTGAAACTGTATCTGACTCTCTTAATATGAGTTTGATACGTTCAGATGCTTCAATGAGCAACAAGTCTCCGGCATCGTGCCCTAAGGTATCATTGACTTCTTTAAAGTGATCTAGATCAATGAAGAATAGTGCAAACTTATCACTGTTTCTTTTGCTTTTGATGATCTCTTGTTTAAGCCTATCAGCAAACATATTTCGATTTGGTAACTGTGTTAACGGGTCAAAGTTTGCTTGCTGCCAAATTACAATTTGAGATTGTTTTTTGTCAGTGATATCTAATATAGAACCAACCATACGAAATGGGATTCCGTGATCTTCTCTGATTGCTTCACCAACGATTTGAAACCAAAGCTCATGTTGTTTTTGTGAATATAAACGACATTCAATATTAAACTCTACAAATGGATCGTCTAAGTGTTGTTGTAATTGAAATTCAAACTCACCAACATCATCAGGGTGTATTTGTTCTAATAAAGTAGCCCAATTATTACCAAAGGCTAAATTGTCGTAGCCTAATAAGTCTGTAAATTTTACAGAATAATACACTTCATTGGTTTTTATATCCCAGTCCCAGATACCCGCACTTGAGCCTTTTAATGCAAGTTCATATCTTTGCTGATTAACTTTGAGTTCAGATTGAATTTGATTAAATTCAGAAACATCTTCAACGCAGCCAACATACGCAATAAGTTGGCATTTACTGTCTAAAATAGGATGAGCATTTACAAGCAAGTGCAATTCTTTGTGATTGGGAAAATGAACTCTAAATTTGTAGGAAAAAGTAACTTTTTTAGCTATACAACGGTACCAATGCCTAATGACAGCCTCTTTATCGTCAGGGTGAAAGTATGTTGCATATCCTTGACCTAATGTTTGTTCATAAGTTAAACCCAGTAAAGATTGTAAGGTTTTATTGGTATATGTGCATTCACCACTCGGACCAGCCTCAAAAATACCTGTAGCAGCATTTTCGGTTAATTGAAAAAAACGTTTATGTTTATTTACATGATCTCGTTTCACTTCAATTCCTTTTAATAGTGAATAAATTATATTTAATTGTAGTCTAAAAAAAGTTTTATGAATTGTAAAATTACGACTATGTTTAATAACATAACTAACAGGGAGTTGTGTAAAACAGATGAAAAATATCATGATAGTTGACGATAGCCGGGTATCCAGGATGATGATTAAAAATATAGTGATCGATCAGCATCAAGATTGGAATATAGTTGAAGCCGGAAATGCTGAGGAAGCGTTAAAATTATGTACCGAATACATTCCTGACTATTTTTCTGTCGATTTAAATATGCCTGGCAGAGATGGTTTAGAGCTTATAGATTTACTAAAACCTAAATTTAAAAATGCAAAATTTGCCTTACTAACTGCAAATATTCAACAAGCAACCCATGAAAGAGCCGAAAAGTTAGGAGTTAAATCATTTAATAAACCTGTAACGCTTGGCAGTATTAGTCAAATGCTAGGGTATTTTAATGAGCAAAACTAATTTATTAACTGAACTTGAGCAAGATTACTTAGTTGAGTTATTTAATCTCGGGATAGGCAAAGCGGCTGACTCCTTAAGTCAAATTGTAAATCAGGAAATTATTCTCTCAGTTCCCGCAGTTGAATATATAACAATTGCTGATTTAAATAAAAAAATGGGTGAGCATAAAGATATATGCAGTGTGTCTCAGTCAGTGCAAGGTCAGTTTAGTGCAAACAGCATGTTGCTCTTCCCTGAAGAAAGTAGTTTGGAAGTTGTAAAAAAAATGCTAGGTGAAGGCTACTCAAATGAAACAATAGCTGAGTTGCATCAAGAGGGGTTTACTGAGATCGGTAATATCGTTCTTAATGCATGTATTGGATCTCTTGGGGAGTCATTTCAAGAAGAGTTTAAAGTTGGTTTACCATATTATCAGATTGGCTCGACCTCAACAGTAATTCAAATTCCTGATGATGACAATATTTTATTTATACGGATTAACTTGATGCTTAGTGAAAGTAAAGTAGAAGGTTATTTAGTCTTTTTATTAGAAAGATTGTCCTTTACACAATTTAAAAGCATGTTGAATAAAATGATAAATGGTCTTTTATCTTAATGGCAGGCAATGAGTTTGATGAACTTGAGATAATTAATCAAATCAGTGTTGGTTTAATCGGTATTGATGGAGATAAAAAAGTTTTTATTTGGAATCTATGGATGGAACAAAATAGTGCGTTACATTCACAGGAAGTCATAGGGAAAACACTAAATGATATTTTTCCAGATGCCTATAAAGGCCGTTTATTACATGCAATAGAGCAAGTTTTTTCACAAAGAATGCCATCGGTTTTATCTAATGTATTTAATCGTTCAGTTTTCCCTTTATTTAATTCTAGTCAAAAATTAATTCAACAATCTATCAATATCTTCCCTATTACAGTTAAAAATAAAACATGCTGTATTATTCAGATTTCAGATGTGTCTGCTGCAGTTGCTAGAGAAAAAGCATTAGAACGCCAAGTGATAGAAAGGAAAAAAGCGGAACAAGCTAAAAGTGAATTTTTAGCCAGTATGAGCCATGAAATAAGAACGCCTCTTAATGGTGTTCTAGGTATGTTAGATTTATTAAAAAGAGATAATTTATCTGCTAAAACTCAGGAATTTGTAAATGTTGCTTATACCAGCGCGAACGCTTTATTGTTCATAGTGAATGATGTACTTGATTTTTCTAAAATTGAAGCCGGTAAACTGGATATAGAACAAAGACCCTTTAGTATTGTTGAGTTTTTAGAAGAAGTTGTTCAATTTTTTGCTTTAACGGCACAAGAAAAAAATGTAGTGCTAAATTTAGATACAACAGAGCTCAATATTAGTTTAGTGATAGGAGATCCAAATAGGATTAAACAAATATTGATGAACTTGATTTCAAATGCTTTAAAATTCACTGAAGTGGGTGAAGTTACTGTAAAAGCAAAAATATTACCTGTAGATGAACAGCAGGCGCAACTAGTTTGCCAGGTGCATGATTCAGGTATTGGTATTAATGAAAAGCATCAATCAGCTCTATTTACGCCTTTTAAACAAGCTGATACGTCTATTGCGCTTAAATATGGTGGTACAGGTTTAGGTTTATCAATTGCGAAACAATTGTGTAATTTAATGGGTGGGGAGATCGAGGTTAAAAGCCGGATAGGTGAAGGCAGTTGTTTTAATTTCGATATTATACTAGCTTATCAGCCACAAATCCCCAGAGAACCTTTACTCAGAAATAAAAATGCAATCGTTATAGGATTAAACGATACAAGTTCGGATATATTAAAATCCTATTTAAAATATGAAGGTGCGCAAGTATTTGCCAGTACAATAGACTTTGATGCCTTTACTTTACTAAAAACTAAAAAAAATATTGATTTGTTATTTTTGGATTGTGATTTTTATGAACAACATCTCAGCCTTGTAGTTAAATTTTTAAATGAAAATAAACAAAAAATAGAACCGATACTGATCACACCATCATACTCTGAAGCTAAAGGTGTCGATATTTTTCATACAATGAATCAGCCCATTTTTAGAACAAAATTAATTGAGTTGATTCAACATAAACTTGTCAGCTCAAAAAATATTGAATTGAAGGTACTCTCCCTAAACGAATTATCTATTTTAGTTGTTGAAGATAATCCAATAAATCAAATAGTAATAAAGGAAATACTGAATAAGTTAGGTTATGAATGCAAAATCGCAAAAGATGGATTAGATGCGATTAATATTTTACAAAACTCTAAAGATGACTTATTTGATATTATATTAATGGATTGCAAGATGCCCAGATTAGATGGTTTTGAGACTACAAAACAAATCAGACAAGGCAAAGCGGGAGCTGCCTATCAAAATGTTGAAATAGTGGCTCTCACTGCAAATGCAGTACATACCGAAAAAGATAGATGTTTAGAATGTGGCATGAATGGCTTCTTGACTAAACCTATTGATGTTGAAAAGTTATCTCAAACTTTACATGCATGTTCTCAGTCAAAAACAAGTTGATTTAGCACTTTTAATAGGGCAAAGATATGAAAATTAAACTCCCTAGTTCTATTGTATTTATATTAGTAAGTATGAATATCAATGCCGATGACTCTATTTTTGACCTCTCACTTGAAGATCTTGCTGACATAGAAGTATCGATCTCTACTAAAGTTGTACTCCCTTTAAGTTTATCCCCTGCAACAGTAAGTGTTTATCAATCAGAACAATTATATCAAAGTGGCATAAATCAATTAGCAGACCTCGCTGATATTAGCTCAGGTTATGCAAGTTATAGTATTTATGGTGAGCGAGTACTAGAAACTCGAGGTCAAAAAGCGGGTAGTTTTGAAAATAATAAACACCTAGTATTACTGGACGGTATTAGGCTTAATCATGCAAGGTCAAATAAAGCACCAATTGAAAATGAGCTTCCTTTATTTATGCTTGATAAGGTTGAAGTGCTAAGAGGGCCCGCATCAGCCCTATATGGACAAAGTGCTTTTTATGGGGTGATGAGCCTAGATTCTGCATTTAATGAAAGTAATGACTTTATAACTCAGTTAGATTTACAAACTCAAGGTAATGGGTTTAGAGTCGGTGTGTTTGGTAATTATCATAGCCAAATAGGGCATAGTTTTCTTACTTACAGTCAATTCGATAAACAAAGTGAAGATGAGTTAGTAGGGCCCAATTTTTCAACACTTCAAACGTACTACGATGATCAAAAATCTGATTTTATTTATGCAAGGCAAGCATACGAAACTAAAAATTGGGGTGATTTTACGGGAGGATATATAGAATTAAATAGGCAAGGTGGTTTGGGGGAACATTGGAATGGAGATTATTCCCATATAGAAAATGATATTAAATGGCAAACACAAATATCATATATTCAGTGGCAAAAAATTTTTAATCATGATTTTAAAACAACACTAAAACTAATTAATAACGATTCACAAGAGCAGGGAGTAGGAACTAATAATGCTAGAGAACAAGTGGTTTTTGGCGATGAAGTTACCTTCAGTGCTTATTTAGTAGATGTAAATTCCAAACTTGCAGAAGCAGAAGTTATTTGGCAAATGGACGAGAAGCAATCAAGTATTTTTGGCTTGTCTTATGAAAAACGCCAAGATTTAGGCGGATATTTTATAGATGAATTTGATGTTAATAACAGCTTAGCTGATTCTGAAAAACAAGCGCGAGAAAAATCTGATTATATCTTCTACCAAAGTGCTTATTTTCAATATTTTGATTTATTAACCAATTGGTGGGACATATATTTAACAGCAGGTATAAGATATGACAAAGGTGAATATTTAACTGATAAATTTAGCCAAATTTCACCTCGAATTTCTTTAGTTAAACAATTAAACAAACAATGGGTAGTGAGAGGTTCTTACAGTTCTGCATTACGCTCTCCTGGGCTAAAAGAGTATCTACTGAATGATGAGTCACAGTCTTTTATTTTAGAAAATGCCTTAGCACCAGAGCAGGCCATAAACACAATGCCTGATTCGTTAAAAGCAGAAACATTTAAATCAACAGAGTTATCTGTAAGTTATAGCCATGCCTCATTTTTACTTAAGTTAAATGGTTTTTATAATAAAACAGAAAATGCGTTAGATGGTAAACCCATTCACTTTATTGATGTACATAATAATTTAGTCAGTAAAAACGCTTTTATGAACTCATTGCAAGCATATTCAGTCTATGGTGGAGAGTTAGAGGTACAGTGGCGGTTAGCTGAAAATTGGCATCTGTCTGCTTTTATTAATCATGTAACGCCAACAAGTGCTTCGAAAGAGGCTACGATAGATAATGCAAAATTGAGATTTCAAGGTGCTATTACTGGGAAGTTACCTTGGTTTAATATTAATGTTATTCAAAACTACAACACTGATATTTCAGGAAAAGTTGATCATATAGCATCAGTTGATGTAACGCTTTCAAAAATCATTGATAAATTTAATTGGTATTTAAAGGCGACTAACTTAACGAATCGTCAAGATTATTATTCGATTAATGGTGATTTGGGTAATCCACTTCCGGGTAGAAGCTTAGAGTTTGGTTTGAATTATAAAATTAATTAATAAAAATATTTTGTATTTCTTTTGTTTGTCACATTAGAACACTAGTCTAGGGCAATCTTCCTATATAATTTTTAACTATGCTGCTTTATCAAAGAATTTGTAATTATATCCACCAACTGATCAACGATAACAAAATTAAAGCGACAACTAAACTACCTTCTGAGCGTACTTTACAAGAGCAATTTAAATCTACTCGTATCACTGTGAGAGAAGCTTTGTTTCGGTTGGAATCTGAAGGATTGATTTATAGTCAAAAACGTAAAGGCTGGTTTATTACCCCAGCAAAACTTAAATTGAAGCCTGCGAGTAAAGTCAATTTTAATAAGTTGGCAGTGGAGCAAGGTTTTGTTCCCAAAACTCGAGTGATCAGCATATTAAATGATATTGATGATAGTTTTCAAAACCAAGAGAAAAATATCTTTACTGGTGAATCTTTATACCATTTAAAGCGGGTACGTTTGTTAGATGAGCGCCCAGTTATGATTGAAGATATTTATTGTCAGCAATCTCGTTTTGAAAACCTAGAAAGGAAAGCTTTATCTGAATCTATTACTCATATAATGGCTACGGATTATAATGTACAGATCAATTCAGAGCAGTGTGTTATTTGTGTTACTGTATTATCTAATGAAGATTCGGATATTTTAGAAAAAAATAGCGGAGCACCATGTTTAAAAATCATTAGAAAACGTTTTGATGAACACGGTTTATTAGTTGATTACAATTATGAATATTGGCTGCATGATGCAATTGAAATGCTCGTTGAAGGTACTTAATTTATATAAGTTTAATACCAACAACAAGCATAGTGGAGCTAATTAAAAAAATGTAAGTTGAATTAGTTAAGCCAGTAGCAGCTTTTACTTATTACACCGATTAATCTTGATATATCTTCAGGATATACTTCACCAATATTGCCAATTCTAAAACAATCTGCATCAGATACCTTACCAGGATAAATCACAAAACCTTGTTGTTTCAAACTATGGTAAAAAGTCGAAAAATCATAATCAGGATGAACTGGAGAATAAAAACAATTAATGATAGGAGATTGATACTCAGGTGAGATTAAGCAATTAAAACCTAAGCTTTCCATTCCCGATATTAGAAGGCTCTGGTTTTTACTATAACGTAATTGCCGAGCAGTTATGCCGCCTTCTTGTTCAAGCTCTAGCAGAGCTTGATAAAAAGCACGTACAACATGAGTCGGCGAGGTAAAACGCCATTTTCCATTATGTTGTTCCATGGTGTGCCATTGATCGTATAAATCTAAAGATAAAGAGCGGGCGATGCCTTTAGAGTTTTCGATAATATCTTTTTTTAAAATGATAAACCCAAACCCAGGTACACCTTGAATGCATTTATTGGCTGAACTTATTAATATATCAATACCTAAGTCATTTACATCCATATCTATGCCACCAAAGCTGCTCATTGCATCTAGAATAAATGTTTTATTATAGCTTTTTACGAGTTCTGCAATTGAAGCAACAGGATTTAAAATACCAGTTGTTGTTTCACAATGAACCATAGCAACATGCGTAATTGTATTGTCTTGTTCAAGTACATTTTGTATTTGTAATAAATCTGGGCTCTGTGTTTCTTTAAAGGTTAGCAGCGTGTGTTCAATATTGAGATATTGCGCTATCTGCGCAATTCTTTTGCCATATGCACCATTATCAATAACAAGTAATTTATCTTTAGGCTTTATCAGTGAGCCGATCACAGACTCTACACTTGAAGTGCCACTTCCTTGCATTAAGACACTTGTATAATCATCTGATTTTGTAGCGAGTTTAACCAGTTTTTGTCTGATCTCTTGAACTACGTGTTTATTGTAATCGTCATCCCACGTACACCAGTCTTTTTGCATCGCATCTTTAACTGTTGGTGAAGTAGTCAGTGGCCCGGGTGTTAATAAAAGGTATTGATTCATTGTAAAACTCCATCTGGTCTATACCAGTAATATTTTGATATTAGTATGCCTAGTTAAAATGAAGTTTTTATTGCAGTTTTATGTCATTTCTCCTAGGTGATAATTTCCAAATCTTTCATAAAACCGTCACTGATTTGTCATGTTCACATTCTATTATTTTTGTCATCAACTTTGGACTAGACCAGAATTCGAAAAAACTGAGGGATGAGCAACATGAGAAAATTAAATGCAATTGCAGCTGCTGTGATCTTGCTTTCAAGTCAAGGAATATTAGCGCAAGAAAGTAGATTAGAAGGTGTTATAAAGGATGCGACCGCTAATTTACGTGGCGCACAAATACATGTTTTAGGTTCTAAATTTACAACAACAACAGATTACCAAGGCCATTTTGAACTGAATCAATTACCTTTAGGTAAACATCAAATAGAAATTCGTTACTTAGGGTATCAATCTAAGATTATTGATATCGAAATAACTCAAGATGGCATAAAAGACTTAGGTATTTTAACTTTAAGTGGTGAATACTCAGAAATTGAAGAAGTGGTTGCTTTAGGTCAAATTCAACGCGGTGAAATGGCTGCAGCGAATAGTCAAAAACAAGCTAACCGCATAATTAACGTTATTTCAGCAGATGGCATAGGTAAATTACCAGATAGAAATGCCGCAGAAGCAGTACAACGCATACCGGGAGTGTCAATTGAGC
>Ga0105354_1000973_pt1 | contig 17745 bp, 13 predicted proteins | sample GOMGulsemesocosm_FD_83658 | JGI IMG/M metagenome (GOLD analysis project Ga0105354, IMG submission 83658) | Methane-oxidizing microbial communities from mesocosms in the Gulf of Mexico - GOM9B Gulf of Mexico | ecosystem: Environmental > Aquatic > Marine > Cold seeps | place: USA: Gulf of America...
TGGCGTCTTGAAAAATCATGCGAATTGCACAGCAGCGTTGAACATGCTTTTTGACTTCTAGCTGTTCTCCTTCAAGAATTATCTTCCCCGACGTTCGTTGCTCTGCGCCTACCAAAATACGCGCTAATGTTGTTTTGCCTGAGCCGGAGTTTCCTACAATAGAAAGGGTTTGTTGCTCTTTTAAAGAAAATGAAACAGGGCCTAATAGCCGTTGATATTGAGGTATTAACCAGCGATGACCGACACGAAATGATTTAGTCAGGTTATTAACTTCTAATAACGTACTCATAGTTAAGACTCAATATGCTCAATTAATGGAAAATGACAACTAAAATAATGGCCGCGAACTTTTTCCATTGAGGGTGTTTCAACACAGCGTCTATGCGCTCGTGGGCAACGTGGGCCAAGGCGACACCCTATGGGTAAATGTTGTAAAGATGGCACGCAGCCCGATAATGTAGTGAGTTGAGATTTATGGTTAAGCAAGTCATCAAAGTGCGGCATACTTTGTAATAATGCCATGGTATAGGGGTGAAAAGGTTGTTTAAAAATATCCTTGGTATAACCCGCTTCTACGGTTTGGCCACAGTACATAACAGTAATAGTTTCAGTCCAGTTGGCGACATGCTCTAAATCATGAGTGATTAATAAAATAGAGACTTCATTTAACTGATTAAGCTTCTTGAACAGTTTAAATATTTGGTCTTGTGCTCCGGCTTCAATCACCGTCGTTGGTTCATCAGCAATCAATAAACGCGGCTTGTACGCAATCGTCATGGCAATCATCACTTTCTGACAAATTCCTTCTGATAACTCATGAGGGTAGCTTTTTAAAACGCGTTTGTGATCACGAATTCCGACCTTATGCAGCAGCCCTTTTATTTGTTCATCTCGCCACTTTCGTCGTTTAAAAAAGGATACGTCGCATTCATCCATGGGCAAGGACTCATGAAATTGATGACCAACAGTATCATTAGGATCAAGACTCGATGAGGGCTCTTGAAACACCATCGCTATTTCACGGCCCATTAACTTACGACGCTCTTTAGCACTTAAACTGAGTAAGTCGACGCCGTTATAACGCAATCTATCGGCAGAAACGGTCCAGCGATCGTTTAAAATGCCCATAATGGCTTTAGCGACCAAACTTTTTCCTGAGCCTGACTCACCTACAAGCCCTAAGATCTCTCCGGGGTTTATGGATAAGTTAACGCGATCAACGGCCCTAATACGTCCATGGGGGCTGTCAAATTCGATACTTAGATTTCTGATGTCCAATAATGGCATTATCCGAATCCCTCTTTGACGGCACGTTGCAGCCCATAACCAATAAGATTAACTGCTAGTACACTTGCAAATATAGCCATGCCGGGGAAGGTCACATTCCATGGGGCGATAAAGATGAGATCTACACCATCTGCTAGCATAGTGCCCCATTCGGATGTTGGTGCAGGAGCTCCAATTCTTAGAAAACCCAAAGTGGCAATATCGATAATGGCAATAGATATGGCCAGAGTAAATTGAACAATGAGGGCATTAAGAATGTTTGGCAATATTACATTATAGAAAATTTGAAATTGATTAGCGCCGTCTAATTTAGCAGCTACGACATATTCCCGAGTTAATTCATGATGCACAGCGGTATGGGTTGCGCGCATAAATTGAGGAACTAATGCAATACCGACGGCAATCATAACATTGGCAAGTGTTTGACCGCTAATTGCGACTAATACTATGGCTAGTAAGAGTGATGGAATCGCTAATGTTGCATCTAAGATGTGGTTTAATATACTGGATTTCAAACCGCGGGACATGCCTGATAATATACCTAAAAATATGCCAATAAAGGCGGCAAATATAGTGACTATTAGGCTTGAGCCAAAAGTTGTTCGCACGCCGTGCAATAAATTAGATAAAATATCTCGGCCTAAATCGTCGGTGCCTAAAAAGTAAGAAACTTGACCATCTTCATGCCATGAAGGTGGGTACAAAAGGGCATTGGGGTGCTGTAATTCTGGAGGGTAAGGCGCAGCAAATGGGGCAATAAGAGTGATAATTAAAAATCCAATAAAAACCCACAGCCCCAGCATGGCTAACGGATAACTGATAAAGTTCATCCAAATATGGCGTAGGGGAGTTGGGATAACCTCCTCTTGATAAATACTATTAGTTCGAGCCATACACTGCGCTCCTACGTTGTGGTGTTGTGGCAATAAGTAATACATCACTGACCACAGTCACTAAAATAACAAAGCCAGCGCACACCAAGATACCAGCACTAATAATAGGGTAATCTTGTTGATAAGTTGCTTGAATTAGCCATTGACCAATACCGGGCCAAGAAAATATAACTTCAGTAACCATAGCACTGGTTAATAGCGTACTTAACTGCAGGCTTATTTGAGCCAATACGGGCTGCATAGCATTGGGCAGGGCATGATGAAAAATAATAGTTATAGGGTGAAGGCCTCGTGCTTGTGATGCTTTAATGTAATTAGCATTAAGCTCTTCAAGCATGGTTGTTCTTGTTATTCTGATAACTACGGTAGCTGGGATTACCGCCAATGTGAGGGTGGGCATGATTAAATGCGCAAAAGCATCTTTATAAGCAAGCTGTTTATATTCTATGTTTGATAAGTAAATATCAATTAACGTGAAGCCTGTGACTGGGTCTACCTGATATAACAGATTTAATCGACCCGCAACGGGTAACCATTGTAAGTCGAGCCCAAAATACATTATTGCAATAACGCCGAGCCAAAAAACAGGAATGGAATACCCTATAAGACTGGTTCCCAAAAGGAAAAAATCACCAAATTTTTTGTAATGTATTGCGGCTAATATTCCCAATGGTAAACCAAAAATAAGTGCGATTATCATGGCATAAACACACAATTCAATAGTGGCTGGTAATAGAGTCAACATGTCATTAAAGATTGACTGACCATTGCCAAACGATACTCCGAAATCACCATGAATGCGCTGTTTTATAAATGAAATGTATTGATTAAACCAACTTTTATCGAGTTGGTATTGAGCCACTATTTCATCATATTGTGCAATATCAGGGTTCTGAATCCCACTTAAATTAGTCGCTAACTCGCCAGGGAGCGCATTAACCATTAAGAAAACGAGAAAATAAAGAACCGCCACCGTAAAAACGAATAAATTAACGCGCCTAGCAATATAAAACCACATTTATTGGGTCTCCTGCTTAGACGTTTTAGCTTGATGACGATAAGCCTTTGAAAATGAAATTCCGCCATAGGGGTTTAATGACATCCCTTTAATGTTACGACGTTTTACTTGAAAGCGCAGGGCGTGAGCAATAGGAATTAGAGGCACGAGCTCGTTTAAGGTTTGTTGTGCTTTAAGATAATAAGGAAGGCGATAGTTTTCATCAGTCGAAGCAATAGCTTTATTTAATACCTCATCAAAATCATCATCACACCAGTTAACCCGATTACCACCCGACAGTACAGCTGCACAGCTAAATAATGGCCTAAAGAAATTATCAGGGTCTGCGTTATCAGCTGTCCAACCCATTAACACCGAATCATAGGCATAATCATTAAGTTTTTCGTTAAAAACATTCCAACCGAATGTGATGATATTCACTTTTACACCAATGAGTGCTAATTGCCCTTGGATTAATTCTGCTGTTTTTAACGCATTTGGATTGTAAATTCGTTGAACGGGCGCAGCCCATAAAGACATACTAAATCCATTGCTGTAACCTGCCTGTGTTAGTAGTGATTTAGCCTTCTCTATATTGTACTTGTAAGGTGACAGGTCTTCATTATATGCCCAAGATAATGGCGGTAAAATACTGTCTGCTAGAGTCGCACTACCATAATACACTGCTTCAATAATGGCTCTTTTATTGATGGCATGGGCCAGTGCTTGGCGAACTGTGGGGTTGTTAAATGGCGCTTTTTCAGTATTAAAACCTAAGTAAGCTACATTAAGTCCCGTTTGAATTTGTAATTCTAATTTTTTGTTATCGCGGATAATCTCAATTTCACTTGATTGTGGAAGTGCCGACACATCGCAATCACCGGTCATTAATTTTGCAATGCGATTGGTGCTTTTGGGCGTAATGTCAAAAACCAACTGTTCAATACTTGGGGCACCGTTCCAATATTGATGATTGGGTTTGTATCTGATGTGGTTATTGGGAAAATAAGAATCTAAAGTGAAAGGGCCTGTACCAATGGGGAAATTATCTATATCACTTAAACGTTGCTGTCTAATTAATTGCTGCCCGTATTCTTGAGATTGAATTATTGCAAAGTTAGCCGCCAAATTTGCCATAAATGACGCGTCTTTTTCAGTTAAATGAATGGTTATCATATAATCATTCACTTTAACTATTTTGTTAATAATATCGGTAAAACCAACACTCTGAAAAAATGGATAGCTGCCGCCAGAAACCTGATGATAAGGATGCGTTGAATCAATCACACGGTTAAGGCTGAAAATCACGTCATCAGCATTGAAATCACGACTTGGTGTGAAATTATCGTTGTGGTGAAATTTGACATTCTTTCGTAGATAAAAGGTATAAATCTTCCCGTTATCATTGATGAACCAATGGTGAGCTAATGCTGGGACTATACTGCCCAATGCCGGGTCATACTCGACAAGTCGATTGTAAAGTTGGTAAGAAGAGGCGTCAGTGGTTGTTCCATTGGTTGTTAATTGAGGGTTGAAAGAGGTTGGATCGCCCTCTGAACAATATACAATACCCGGCGTTAAAGCATTATTTTCAACATTAGGGTTACAACCCGCTAATATGAAAAAGCCGGTAAAGAAAAACGATTTTAAGACAAGATTTAACCAATTTTTCATGGTGATACGTGGGTTGCTAGTAATATTTGCTAATGTAACGCCATGTGTCACTAACATCAACCCAATTTTCAATCACATGGCGTATTTGTGCAATAAGCGAGGACTTTATATCAATCTAGTAAAATATTCGAAGATTTTTACGTTAAATTAATGATATCAGCACTATTTACTACTTTATTTGAATAGTATTATTACTCGTCTTCAGCAGTTGTTTCTAAAAGTTGATATTTTTTTAACAAACCTCTTAATTGATGATAAGTAACCCCAAGTAACTGAGCCGCTTTTTTCTGGCTATACTGAGCACTTGCTAATGCTTTCTTTATCAAGTCCACTTCATAGTCTTGGGTGACAGTTTTAAAGTCTACAGGGAATGAAGCACTAAATGTATTCGATTGGCCTATAGAGGCCGCCACTTCTTCTGCGGGCTGTGCCACCGCGCCGCTATCAGACGTTGCTATTACAGATGAGGCAATCGATTGTGTCGGACGATATGCAGATTCAAAGGGATCGAGAATTATTTTTTGCAGTGGGAGAGCCGCATTATCATGACGATATAAAGAACGTTCAACAACATTTTTTAGTTCGCGCACATTACCTGGCCAATCATAACTCAAAAGTGTTTGCTTGGCTTTGGCCCCAAAACCGCCAAAGTATTCCAGTTCTAATTGTCTCGCCATGTTTATCGCGAAGGTCTCTGCTAATAAGAGTATATCTTCTTGTCGATGTTTCATTGGAGGTAAAGTAATAACATCAAAGGCTAGGCGATCGAGCAAATCGGCTCTAAATTTCCCTTTTGCAACTAAACTGGGTAAGTCTTCATTCGTTGCACAAATTAATCGCACATCAGTTTTTACAGGACGTGTGCCGCCGACACGTTCAAATTCACCATATTCAATGACATTAAGTAACTTTTCTTGAATACTTAAAGAGGTATTTGCTAGCTCATCTAAAAATAATGAGCCGCCGTTAGCACGCTCAAATCGCCCTTCATGACGCTTACTTGCACCAGTAAAGGATCCTGACTCATGACCAAACAACTCACTTTCAAGCACACTTTCCGATAGCGTGGCGCAATTTAGTTTTACGTAATTTGATTCCCATCGCTTTGACAAAAAATGCAAGCGTTCGGCAATGAGCTCTTTACCGGTTCCTCGTTCGCCAATTATTAATACGGGCTTATCAATGGGGGCTGCGATAGAAACATGGTCCAAGACTTCCAAAAAGCTCGAGGCCTGGCCAATTAAATTATCTTTTTTGTTAAAACGACTCATAGTTATACTTTTTATTGGTTTAATTAACTAAAAATTAGTCTAACAAATAATTGGAGATAAAAGTATTACAAAGATTAAAATAATTTAATTGTTTTATTTTAATGGGTTACGGGGAATTGACCATACTGGCACCATTCCTGTATAACTAAAACAAATTCAGACAAGTTTTAGTTAATAGAGGAAATACATTATGGGAATTTTTAGTCGCTTTGCAGATATTGTAAACTCGAACATCACATCATTGCTTGATAAAGCAGAAGATCCTAAAAAAATGGTTCGTTTGATTATCCAAGAAATGGAAGACACGTTAGTTGAAGTACGCTCAAATTCAGCCAGTTTAATTGCTCAGAAAAAAGAATTACAACGCCGTGTGACTCGTGCTTCAAATCAAGAGGCTGAATGGCAAGCTAAGGCTGAGTTAGCCTTAAGTAAAGAGCGTGATGATTTGGCCCGCGGTGCGTTAGTTGAAAAGCAAAAATGCGGCGAATTAGCACAATTACTTTCTAGTGATATGGCACAGCTTGAAGAGCAGCTTATCTTACTTAAAGAAGAAGTGATTCAATTACAAAGTAAGCTTGATGAAGCCCGTGCTCGTCAAAAGAGCATGGTTATTCGTACCGATACCGCTAGCTCTCGTCTTCAAGTAAAAAAGCAGCTTGATACTAACAAAATTCAAGATTCAATCGATAAATTCGAAATGTATGAACGTCGTGTTGAAGATTTAGAGTCACAAGTCGAAGCACAAAATATTGGCGCTCGTTCACTTAATGATGAATTTGCAGAACTTGCTGCACAAGATGCCATTAGTGATGAATTAGCTGCACTAAAAAAGAAAATGAAAAAATAAATAAGGAGAGATGAAATGGATGACAGTTTAATACCGATTGTTGTTGTACCAACTGCATTATTTTTAATTTTTGTTGCACCAATGTGGTTATTTTTACATTACCGTAGTAAGCGTCAAGTAAGCCAAGGGTTGACTGATGAGGAATATCAAGAGTTGACACAATTGAGTCATCAAGCTGAAAAAATGGCTGTACGTATTGAAACTCTAGAGTCAATTTTAGATGCTGAGGCCCCACAATGGAGAGCTAAGCAATGAGTGAACAACAACCTGTAAAAGAGTTTTACCGTATTCCCGAGCAAGGCAAAATTGCTGGTGTATGTGCCGGGATAGCAGAACGCTTTAATATGGAAGTATGGTTAGTTCGAGTTTGTGTTGCATCAGCTTTCTTTCTCGGTGGTGCTGGTTTCGTTTTTCTAATGTATATAGCCGCGTGGTTTATGCTTGATAAAAAGCCATATACGGCGCCGAATATTGGCGGGTTAGAGCACAGTGTATCGGTAAAGTCTAAAGTTTGGCAGCAAGGGCAACCGCCTCGTGAAGCATTTAGAGAAGTAAAAACACAATTTCGTCAAATAGAATTACGTCTTAGAAACGTTGAAAGTTTTGTTACCTCAAAAGAGTTTGATTTGGCAAGGCAGATAGACAATTTGTAAATGTTATATCTATAAGAAAAAACCGCTACTAATTTTACTATAGCGGTTTTTTTATGTCTGAAATTCAACGGATTGCATCACTTAACCTATTATTATATGGCTATTATAAAATTAGTATGATTCCGTTTTTTTTGAATGAAAATCGCACGTAAAGTACATAAATAAAACAAGTGATTAAAAATGTAACAATATATTTGTAATTCAATGGGAAAGCAAATAAAGCTTTGATAGACTCCGCGCCGCCGATCGGTAAGAAATATATTTATTATCGATAATATTATTTTAAGTGGAGTGTTGTTTGTGAGATTTAGGTTGTTTAGCGTCATACACGTTCAAAAAAAGATCGATTGTTCACGCCTCAAATTGGCTATTTTTTCGATTGTTGGATGTTGCCTTATATCTGTTGAGTCTGTTGCATCTGAAGTTCTGTGGTTAAAAGCAGATTCCGGTGTTAATGCAGCAAACTCCATTCCGGTTGATAACACGCAATTGACGCAGTGGTTTAATCTCAGTAATAATCTTCATCACGGACTGCCTGCTCGCCATCATGATGGTGAGAGTAATAGTGCAAAAAATGCTACATTACCGTCTATGCCATTCTTTAGATACGATCAAACGATTCACATGAATTTTAATCCAGTGATTGAGTTTGACGCCAGCGGAGATGGGCATGCCATTGGTTTTAATACGCCAGCGGCGTTAGACCAAACGATTTTTACAGTATTTAAATCTGCTGGTACTGGTCGCTCACAATATGAAGTTGGCCTATTATATGGAGGCGATGTATCCACGCCAAGTGGTGCTGGAAACCCTGTCATCAAACGCTCTGACATGTCATTTGGTATTGGAGATTCTTCCCGTTTATCGTTTGGAGGAGGGCATGATGGGGATTATTTCACTGAAGGTGATTTTAGCCTTTTTGGCTTGCCAAGTATTGGTGTATTACAGCGTAATGTTCATTCAGATAATAACGTTGATTACAGTATTTATGCCAATGGTGCTGTTGATGAAATCAATCAAAATATTACCAACACGGGTTCTGGTCACCCTTTATCGGAGCAAGTTCGTATAGGTCGTCACTATTCCGGTGGCGGATCATTGAATGGTTTATTTGCTGAGCTCATTGTTTTTAATGAAGTGCTTAATGATAATCAGCGTCATATTGTTGAGTCTTATCTTGCTATCAAATACGGTATTACCTTAAACCCTGTTCAAGACACACTAGGCTCATCAGAGGGAAATAATGGCTATGATTATTTAAACTCGGCTGGAAATGTAATTTGGCAGTCGGAGAATACAGATGTTTTCAAATATAATGTTGCAGGACTTGGCCGAGATGACTTTCGCCAATTAGATCAACGTATTTCGCGCAGTGTCAATTACGGCAGTGTGTTGACTGTTTCTACTAATACTGATTTCACTAGTTTAAATTTAGCTAACACTCGCCCTGGATTCAATGGCAATCGTGATTATATCGTTTGGGCAACAGATAGAAGTAGTGTGGATTCAAATACCGGTGCTCTTGTTGCAATTGAGTCAACGCTATTAGATAACCCACAAGGTATTGAGTCACGTGTTAATCGTAATTGGCAAGTACAACTGACCAATGAAGATGGCAGTGATATTAAAGATTTAAGTCTTGAGTTTGATCTTAAGGAAATGGTTAATGTAGGTAGCGTTGAGAATAAGTCTTTATTATTAATGGTTGATAATGATAAAGATGGTAATTATAAAACAGGTAACGTGAGCTATTATGAGGTCGATCTATGGGCTAATAATAAAGCACAATTTGATCATGTTACATTATCAACGGGTGATATTTTTACAATAGCCCTAAAAATTACTGATGTACAAATTAATACACCAGTGAACGCCACAATATCAAACCAAGCTAACTATCCTACAAACGGTGTATGCGTCTATAGTGCCGGTGATGTTGTTGTTAGTATCGCTAATGCCTCGCCTGCTAGCAAAACAGTTTCCTGTACCGTGAATAGCGATGTTAATGCGAAATGGACAGGACAATGGACAACTCATTTTGATGTAAATAGTATCGCAGATGGTTCAAACACTATCATCATTGATGCGGCGCAAAATGGACAACAAGCGATTGAGAAAACAGCAGACAAAGATACTGCTCCCCCGCCAAACACTAAACCCATAATTGATTTAGACGCTAGCAATAACGCAGATAATAACTATAGCGCTCAATTTAATGAAGGTGATGGTGCTAAAAATATTGCTGATCTAGATACGCATATTAGTGATGCGGAAGACGCTAATATGTCGAGTGCAACCATAACTTTAACTAATCGCCAAGTTGATGATGTGCTTGATGTTGTGACATTGCCTTCAGGTATTTCATCATCCATTAATACTAATGTTAGTGGTGAAATAACTATCATATTAAGCGGCTCAGCCTCGTTAACTGATTATCAAAATGCGATTAGCGCCATTAATTTTAGCAATACAAGTCAGGCGCCTAATACTACTCCCAGAATCCTTGAGGTGACCGTTAATGACGGTCAATCAAGTAGTGCTATTGCAACAACTACGATGACAGTGACTAATACTACAGATTTATTTGCAGGGAATGATGAATTGTCTGTTGCTGAAGATAGCGTGAATAATGCGGGGACAGTAACAGGGAACGATTCAACATTATCTGGGGCTGTTTTAAGCTATGCATTAGCGAATAATAGTAACGTTAGCAATGGTAGCTTAATCTTTAATACCAATGGTAGTTATGTGTACACGCCAAGTGCCAATAGCGTTGATACAGATAACTTTAGTTATGTAGTCTCCGATAATATTACTGGTGAGATGTTAACGCAGGACGTGACTATTTATGTCAGCGCCGTGACCGATTTAACAGCGGTTAATGATTCATTAACCGTGATTGAAGACAGCATTGATAATACAGCGACTGTTGCTACTAATGATAAGACGATTTCAGGCGGCGCGTTAAGTTTTACGCTGGCTAATGACGTGACCTTTGGCACCTTAAGCTTTAATAATGATGGCAGTTACGTGTATTCACCAGCGGCCAATTATGTAGGTAACGAAACGTTTAGTTATGTTGTAACTGATTCAGCCGCGAATGAAACAGCGACAGTAGATGTTGTTATTACAGTCACGGACGTGAAAGATTTAACGGCGACCAATGATACCTTGTCTATTGTTGAAGATAGCGCTGATAACACTGGTACCGTAACATCGAACGATGCAACGTCATCCGGTGCGGTTCTAACTTACGCGTTATCGGGTAACAGCAACGTTAGCGACGGTAGCTTAACCTTTAATACCGATGGCAGCTATGTATACACACCAAACGCCAATTATGTTGGTGAAGATAACTTTAGTTATGTGGTCTCCGATGGTATCACTGGTGAGATGTTAACGCAGGACGTGACTATTTATGTCAGCGCCGTGACCGATTTAACAGCGGTTAATGATTCATTAACCGTGATTGAAGACAGCATTGATAATACAGCGACTGTTGCTACCAATGATAAGACTATTTCAGGTGGCGCGTTAAGTTTTACGCTGGCTAATGACGTGACCTTTGGTACCTTAAGCTTTAATAATGATGGCAGTTACGTGTATTCACCAGCGGCCAATTATGTAGGTAACGAAACGTTTAGTTATGTTGTAACTGATGCGGCCGCAAATGAATCAGCGACAGTAGATGTTGTTATTACAGTCACGGACGTGAATGACCTAACGGCTAAACATGATGCTGTGACCGTTAATGAAAATAGTGCTGATAACAAATCAACTGTGGCCGATAATGACAATACAACGTCTGGCGCTTCATTGTCTTATCAATTAACGAATGAGTTAAATGTACAACATGGCACCTTAACGTTTGGCGCTGATGGTAGTTTTGTCTACACGCCTGATGTTGGATATTTTGGCGAAGATAGTTTTAGTTATAGTGTAACGGATCCTTTGACGGGAGAAGTATTTACAGAGACAGTGACTATTACAGTCATTGAAAACAATAATGCCCCTATTGCCGTAAACGACTATGCCAATACTGTGAATAACATACCCGTCACTGTGGATATTTTAGCGAATGATACAGACGATGATATGGCTAAAAACCCCCTTGAGAAACTCACTATTGTCGGTGCTACAACTCAAGTTGGCGATGTTACGTGGGATAAGGAGTTATTAACATATACCCCAGCAGTAGGGTTTAGCGGTACGGCAACGATTGATTATGCCATTGAAGATAGTCAAGGCGCGGTGGCTCAAGCCGTTGTTTACATTGATGTGAGTATTGATGATGACCGCCAATTACCTGTGATAACAACCCCTGACGACGTTTTCTCAGACGCCAATGCGTTATATACAAAACTAGATTTGGGCACGGCTACGGCCACCGACCGTTTTGGTAATCCATTGCCAGTATCATTAATTGATGGAATTACATTTTTTGAACCGGGTGTGAATACGGCTTATTGGCAAGCAACAGATGTTAACGGAAATGTGGCAGTTGCTACGCAGTCAGTTAAAGTGCGTCCACTGGTATCTTTGAGCCTCGATCAAACTGCTTTAGAAGGATATCAGGTCGCGGTAGGTGTTCATTTAAATGGTGTTTCCCCCAGTTACCCATTAGACATTCCATTCACCGTAAGCGGCACAGCGTTATCGGATGATCATGATTTAATCGATGGTATTATTACTATCGAATCAGGCAGTGAAGGTGTAATAAACTTAAATATACAGCAAGATAATATATTTGATGACGGAGAAACTATCATCATTGAGCTGGCTGATAGCCTTAACCGGGGTCATAAATACTCCCACACGATAACCATTAACGAAGATAATATTGCGCCAGACTTGGTTCTTGGTGTCACACAGCAAAATCAAGAACGCTTGACCGTTACGAAAGGCCATCCAGTTGTTATTAACAGTTACGTTAAGCATCCTGTCGCCAATAAAGCCTATGAATATGTATGGACCTCACAACAGACTACTTTGATTGACATCGATAGTACTGAATCAACGTTTACTTTTGAAACGTCAAATTTAGCCGTAGGTCTTTATCATGTCGTGCTTAATGTGATTGACCCTGACGACAGCAATTCTTTTGATAAAGAATCTGTTTACATCGAGGTTGTTGACCAACTGCAAGTGCTAACACAAGCTGATAGCGATCTTGATGGTATTCCAGATAATGTGGAAGGGTATGCCGATAAAGATGGTGACGGTATTGCCGATTATTTAGATGCTGTTTCAGAATGTAATGTATTGCCGGAAAAAGCGAGTTATCTTGAGGGGTATTTTGTAGAAGGCGATCCTGGTGTTTGCTTACGCCGTGGTGACTTAACCATCGGTGGTGAAACCAGCGGCGCTCAAATCACCGCTGATGATATAGCTTCTGACAGTGATGATTTATTGATTGAAGATCCTGAAGCAGAAAATGTAGGTGGAATTTTTGACTATATTGCTTATGGATTACCTGATGCAGGGCAAAGCTATAAGATTGTGATGCCACAAATTAAGCCCATTCCAACAAATGCCGTTTATCGAAAACTTATGCCAAACGATGGTTGGGTAACATTTACAGAAACAACCCACGATCAAATATTTTCTACGTTGGGTGAACCGGGCTATTGTCCTCCTCCAGGTGGTGATGTTTGGCAGGTTGGCTTAATAGAAGGGCATTGGTGTGTGCAATTAAGTATTGCGGATGGCGGAATTAATGATGCGGACGGGTTAGTGAATAGCACGGTTGTTGACCCTGGTGGTGTTGGCGTTATGTTAACTAATAACACACAACCTATTGCTGTAAATGATGACGTAGAAACACGTCACAATACGCCCGTCACCGTTGATGTCTTAACAAACGATACGGATGCCGATAATGCCTCATTGATGATCACTTCAGCGACTGCATTATTTGGGCGTGTTGACATTGTTGATGGTCAACTCGTTTATACCCCTAATGCAAGCTTCATTGGCACTGATATCATCACCTATGGTGTTTCTGATGGCGATGGTGGCACAGACTCTGCTGTTGTAAGCGTAGTAGTTAATGCCAATTCACCACCAGTCGCTGTTGATGATCTAAGGACAATGAATGCAGATGAATCCTTAATAATTGCTGTGTTAATGAATGATAGTGATGCCGATAATGATGTTTTAGCAGTGTCGAGTGCCACGGCGCAAAACGGGAGTATTACTATCGATGATGATTACAACTTAATTTACATACCAAATAGTGGGTTTATTGGGGATGACACCATCAATTATTATATTGAGGATTCGTTTAATGGTACGGCGTTAGCCACTGTAACTGTGACTGTACTTGCTATTCCATTACAGGTTAAAAATTCAGGTTCAACGCACGTGATGTTGCTTCTGTTATTGCTTTTATGTGCTGCCCACCGCCAATATATTAAGGAAAAATAATGTCTAAACTAATGATTTTTATTTCGCTATGGTCTCTTGTGAATGTCAGTGCTTTAGCCAGTAATTCGGCTCAGTTACCGTATGATTGCGAGTTAAAAAAACAAGAAAGCCAATTGTATTGTGCTAAACCTGGCTGGTATGTTCATGGTGCGCTGGGCATGGTACAAGGGAGTACATCGATTGCAGATATAAGCGACCCTTTAGTGGCACAAGGTTTTGATGTTAGTGACGTCGTAATTAATGATAAGCGTTCGGGATTAAAATTTAATCTAGGGTATTCATTCACTGAGCATCTAGCACTTGAAGCGGGGTATAGCGACCTTGGTGAAGTAGATGTAACAATGTCGGCGTTAGTAGCCGATTCAAACGCATTCTACCGTGCGGTAGAAACCCTTCACCCTACATCGGCAAAGGGCGGAACCATTAGCGGTGTCGCTACAATACCGTTAACATCAACATTAACGCTAAATGGACGGATTGGTATATTTCAATGGCAAGGCAATTATAAGACAGAGAATCTAGGAGGCAGTGCAAACGTTGGTAGTAACGAGATTAAAGGTCGTGATATCTATTATGGCCTATATGGTGAGTATTTATTATCAAAGCAAACACGTTTAGCGCTAGAGTGGGAACGATATCATTTTGACCAAGATAACTCAGATATGTTCAGTGTTGGTCTTAAATATTACTTCGGCACTGTTATTGCTCGTCAGGCTAAACCTGCCGTCTCAATTGTAAAGCCAGTTAAACTTATTGAATCTGCGCCTTTAGTGATTGCAACATCAAAGGAGCTACGTTTGACTGTGCCTTTTGCTAATGATGAGTCAATCATTTCAGACGATTTTCTCGCGCAGTTACATGCTATTGGTAAAAAACTTGCGGGACATTCTATTGAAAAATTTACCATTGCGGGGCATACGTCAAAAGTCGGCAGTCGTCGCTATAATCAAAAATTATCAGAACGGCGAGTTAATGCCACAGTAAGCTACTTTATTAAAACGTTTTCGATTAAGCCTAGCGTGATAAAAACGTCGGCACACGGTGAAGATAGGTTGCTTGATAATAGCACAACTCCCGCGGCTGCTGACGCTAACCGCCGAATTGAACTTTATATTAGGTATTTAGAAAAGTAAGAGACCAGTCAATAAAATAAGTCTATTGATAGTGGTAGTTTAATAGCTACAACTATCAATAGTTAACCAACTTATTTAATAATGCGAGATATAGTTCTAAGATTTGTTACTTAAGTATGACAAGACAACATCGTGATGTTCTTTGGTCTTAAACTTATTAAACACATGCTCAATGGTGCCGTTCTCATCAATTAGAAAACTTAGGCGATGAATACCATCGTATTCTTTACCCATAAATTTCTTTAATCCCCATACACCAAACGCATCAGCAACACTATGGTCTTCATCTGATAAAAGTGTGAAGTTAAGATCGAATTTTTCGGTAAATTTTAGTAAACGTTTTGGTGCATCAGGACTTAAACCTAACACTACAACGTTTAGATCGTTGAGTTGCGATGAACTATCTCTTAATCCTTGGGCTTGAATATTACAACCAGGCGTCATGGCTTTTGGGTAAAAATAGACTAATACTTTTTTACCTTCAAACTGCGTAAGCGTGACTGTGTTTTCTGATTGATCTTGGAGGCTAAATGACGGTGCTTTATCACCAGCTTGTAATGTATTCATGGCAAATCCTTGGGTTATTAATGTTGTTCTAAATGTTCATAACGAATAGTTAACGCTAGGTTTTCGGCTAGCTCATCAAAATAGGTATGTAATGCTGGATAATCCGTATTCTCGGTGATATTAATAAGCATTTCAATACGTTGGTAACCACTTTTTGCTTTTGTACGAAAGCTACATAAATCGATGTTGTTATCTGCAAGATACTCAGTGAATTGTCCAATACAACCAGGGGCGTCTTGACCATCGAGTTTAATTGATATCTGTCCCTCATAGCTGATCAGCTTGTGTTCACTTGTCCGCTTCATAATAGTGATGAGTTCTAACTGTGCACTGCGAATAGATAAGTCTGTTTCAAACCGTGTGATTGCATTCCATGGCCCGCTTAGCAGTAGAATTAGGGTAAATTCATTACCAAATACCGCTAATCGGCTGTCGACAATATTGCAATTAGTTTGGGTCACTAACTTAGTCAATTCATTCACAATGCCAGGGCGATCAGTACCCATGGCTGTAACAACTAAATAATTGGTCATAGGACTCCGTTAAGTATTAAAGTAGCGTCATTAGATAATTATTATCTGTCTATATAGACGAAAAATATAAACTAATAAAAAAAGCACGGAATTCTAGCACAAATTTCGGAGTATTTCTGCGGATAGTTTGATGATCAAGTGATTAAAGCCTTGAGTTTATTATCGGCTATCCGTACCATGGCTTGCTCAGATAAAGAGAGGAATAAGGTAATGTTTTCAGGTAGTATTGTCGCGTTAGTTACACCATTTAATGATAAGGGTGGCGTTGATTACCAGCAATTGGAGAAGCTTGTTGAGTTTCATATACAACAAGGCACCGATGGTATTGTTGCTGTAGGTACTACAGGGGAGTCGACAACGTTGAGCATGAAAGAGCATGCGCAAGTAGTTAGAGAAGTTGTGTCATTCTCGGCTGGTCGTATTCCTATTATTGGCGGTAATGGCTCTAACTCTACTGCAGAGGCTGTAGAATTAACAATGCAGCTCAATGATACCGGTGTTGATGGTATGTTAGGAGTTACTCCTTATTATAATAAACCACCTCAACGTGGTCTTATTGAGCATTACAAAACGGTAGCTAGTGCAACAGATATTCCTCAGATCTTGTACAACGTCCCAGGGCGAACACAATGTGATTTATTACCCGAAACCGTTGCAATCTTATCCGGTGTTAAAAATATTATCGGAATTAAAGAGGCAACAGGGAACTTATTACGCCTTAGTGAGATCAAAGCGTTGTGTGAAAATGATTTTTTGCTGTTTAGCGGCGACGATAACACCGGCATGGATTTTATGTTGCAAGGTGGACATGGCGTTATTTCGGTAACTAATAATGTAGCGCCAAAATTGATGAGTGAAATGTGTCGTTTTGCCCTTGATGGAAATCGAGAACAGGCGTTATTAATCAATCACAAGTTACAAGCATTGCACGACAGTTTATTCGTAGAAGCTAACCCAATCCCTGTAAAATGGTGTGTTCAGCAAATGTCGGCAATTAAAAATGGTAAATTACGTTTACCACTAGTTGAATTATCAAGTGAGCATCATGAGTTGTTAACGGCAGCCATGCATAACGCTGATGTATTATAAGAACGGAGTAACAATGAGAAAGTTTTATATTGCCCTATGTGGCGGTATCGTTTTATCGGGATGTAGCAGCTTTTCTGAGCGCCATCAAGCTAGCGGTAATTTTGAATATTTAGACGAAAAAGATCAACAGAGTATTGTTGTACCACAAGGCTTTACACCTTTAGCAACACGCAGTGATTATGATATCCCAGCTATTGGAAATAAGGCTAATGTTAACTTAGTTGGCAATAAACTTGATATTCGCGCACCTTCACTCATCATGCCTGTTGCACCAAATTCGATAGAAAGTGATGATACGAGCAAAACACAAGTAGTGTTTGAATCATTCTTATCAAAAGAGAAGTTTAAACAAGATTTGTGGAAAAAAGTTTCCCA
>Ga0105354_1000978_pt1 | contig 17711 bp, 13 predicted proteins | sample GOMGulsemesocosm_FD_83658 | JGI IMG/M metagenome (GOLD analysis project Ga0105354, IMG submission 83658) | Methane-oxidizing microbial communities from mesocosms in the Gulf of Mexico - GOM9B Gulf of Mexico | ecosystem: Environmental > Aquatic > Marine > Cold seeps | place: USA: Gulf of America...
ATGCGTTTAAACTATTTTATAAATGAATATGTAACTTTTAGGTCGTATTATAGATTGTATACAGATAATTGGGGAATAACCGCACATACAGCTGAAATTGAATTACCAGTAAAAATTACTAGAGCCTTTGCGGTTATTCCTACCTATAGATATTATACACAAACAGAAGCAGATTATTTTTCGGGCTATAATACGCATTTGTCCACTCAGGAGTTTTATACTTCTGATTATGATTTATCGAAATTTAATAGCAATCAATATGGTGTAGGATTACGATACACGGATATTTTCACAAAACTAAAAATATTCAAATTAGGACTTAAAAGTATCGATCTTAAATATAGTAGTTATAATAGATCAGATGGCTTAAAAGCTAGCATTGTTTCTGGAGGATTTAAGTTTGTATTGGATTAATATTGTTGGCTTTTAACTAATATAGTTCCAAATGTTTTTATGTTTTCCAATAAGTTGGTAGGTATATTTTAAAATTTTATTTTCCTCTTTTGAAAGTGAAGGATCGTCTTTTAAAATATGCATAGCATAGTTTCTAGCTAGTTGTAAAATGTCATTGTCTTTTACAATATCAGCAATTTTTAAATTTAAAACACCACTTTGTTGGGTACCCATTAAATCTCCAGGTCCACGAAGTTTTAAGTCCACTTCAGCTAATTCAAATCCGTCATTAGTACGAACCATAGTTTCTAGTCGGGTTTTAGCTTCGGTACTTAGTTTGAAACTGGTCATTAAAATACAGAAACTTTGTTCAGCACCTCTACCAACTCGTCCACGTAATTGATGCAGTTGTGACAAACCAAAACGTTCACTACTTTCAATAATCATCATACTAGCATTGGGCACATTTACGCCAACTTCAATAACTGTAGTAGCTACCATTATTTGTGTTTCTCCTTTAATGAAACGTTGCATTTCAAATTCTTTATCAGCTGGTTTCATTTTTCCATGGACGATAGAAATTTGGTAATCGGGTTTTGGGAAATCGCGTGAAATACTTTCAAAACCATCCATTAAATCTTTATAATCTAACTGTTCAGATTCTTGAATAAGCGGATAAACAATATAAACTTGTCTTCCTTTTTTAATTTCATCACGCATAAAAGCAAATACTTTTAAACGATTACTATCATATCGATGAACTGTTTTAATAGCTTTTCTACCTGGAGGTAATTCATCAATTATTGAAATATCTAAATCTCCATATAAACTCATAGCTAAAGTACGAGGTATTGGTGTAGCAGTCATGACCAATATATGTGGGGGAAATGAATTTTTCTTCCAAAGTTTAGCACGTTGTGCGACTCCAAAACGATGTTGTTCATCAATAATTGCTAAGCCAAGGTTTTTGAATTTTACTTTGTCTTCTAAAATAGCATGTGTACCAATTAATAAGTGTAAAGTCCCATCTGCCAATTCTTGATGAATTATTTTTCGTTGGGAAGTTTTAGAGGAGCCTGTTAATAATCTAACATTGATATTTAAGTCTTTAACAAGTTCAGTAATACCATGATAATGTTGTGTCGCTAGAATTTCTGTAGGAGCCATTAAGGTAGCTTGAAAATCATTGTCAATAGCGAGTAATACTGTCATTAACGCAACAATAGTTTTTCCAGAGCCAACATCACCTTGTAGTAATCGGTTCATTTGAGCATTGCTCCCTAAGTCATTTCGGATTTCTTTGATTACCCGTTTTTGAGCATTTGTCAATTCAAAGGGTAGGTGATTGTTGTAAAACTTAGTAAATAGTTCACCTACTTGATCAAAGGGGAATCCTTTTATTTTATGCTTTCGGCTGATATTTTTTAATATCAGTTGTAATTGAATAAAAAAGAGTTCTTCAAACTTTAGTCTATATTGTGCTTTAGCTAATAATTCAGGGCTTTTAGGAAAATGAATATTAAATACTGCTTCAGTTTTTGAAAGTAGTTTTAACTCATTTATTAACAAAGGAGATAAGGTTTCTTGAAATTTGGCGCCTGTTTCTTGAAACAAGTTTTGCATCAGCTTTATCTTAGCTTTATTACTGACACCTTTATTAGTTAGTTTTTCAGTTGATGGATAAATGGCTTGCATTGCCGAACGAATACTTGCTTTGTGTTCTGTGAGCAATTCTAGTTCTGGATGTGGTATTGAAAAGCCATTAAACCAATTGCATTTCCCGAAAACGACATAGGGTACATTAAGCTTTATACTATCTTCTATCCATTTCTGACCGCGAAACCATACCAATTCCAAAGTTCCGGTTTCATCTTGAAAAGTAGCAACTAAACGTTTTCCACGTTTTTGCTCAACCATTTTCAAATTAATGATTTTACCTACTATTTGTACTTCAGATGCATTGCGTTGCAACTGATTAATTTTGTAATATTTAGTTTTGTCTAAATAGCGGTTTGGAAAAAGATTGATTAAATCTTGATAAGTAAAAATGCCCAATTCCTTTTTTAGTAAATCAGCACGACTTGGCCCAACGCCTTTTAAGTAATCAATTGGAGTTTGTAGTGTATTCAAATTTCTACACGTTTTAGATAATCAAATATATACAGAATAATACTAAATAAAAAGTTTAATAAGCTTGTTTTTCGCCTCGTTTTAATGATCTTTTATCCCTCATTTTTTTTCTTAAAGCTTATTTATTGTATCATTGTTTTACTTTTTAACCCAATAAATTATTGATTATTATGAAAAAAAATATTCTTATTACAGTGCTAACATTTTGTTTTTTAGCTGTGATTTTTAATTCCTGTAAAGATGATGAAACTATTTTGATCCCTAGTTTTGGTGTGTCAGTAACTGAAATAACTTTTGAACCAACAATAGCAGGGGAGTTTTCTGCTAGTGAAAGCTTAATGCTTCAATCGGCTAATTTAGGAAGTTCAGTAAATGTTTCGTCGAGTTCTAATTTTGAAGTTTCTAAAAACAATATAGATTTCGTTACCAGTTTAGTGCTAACAGTTGAGGAATTAAATAACTCTACGGCACAAATTTATGTTAGGTTTTCCCCAACTTTAGAAGCTTTGGGTAATATAAACGGTAATTTAGTGTTTCTTTCAAATGATTTTTCTGAGGTTTCTGTAAGTTTAACTGCTACTGCCTTAGAAATACCTCATGGAATTCAGACAATCGGAGCAATTGAGTCATTTGGAGATATAATAGTAACAGATATATCTAGCGAGCAAGTTTTTCAGGTAAAAGGAATAAATTTAGAAAATGATTTAATAGCAACGGTTTCAGGAGCTTTTGAAATTTCTAAGGATAATATCACTTATACTACTTCAATAACGTTTGACTTTAATGGTATTAATGCTGTTTCAGAAAATATTTATGTACGTTTTATACCATCGTTATCAGATTTGGGAGTACAAAATGGAGCAATAACTCTTACTTCCGTCGATGTTGATGATGTTGTGATTGATTTGGTAGGTAATGGTTTAGAAATCCCAAGAGAAATTCAAAATATTGGTACTGTAGGTGATTTAGGTGAAGTAACTGTCGGTACTGTCGGTACTGAGCAGATGATTCAGGTAAAAGGATTGAACCTAGAAAATGATGTAACAGTAAGTGTAACAGGTCTATTTGAAATTTCAAAGAATAATACTACGTATTCTAATACAGTCAATTATGCTTTTGGGACAATAAATTCGGTAGAGGAAGATTTATATATTCGTTTTATTCCTGGAGCCACGGATTTAGGAGTGAAAAATGGAGTATTAACATTATCAGCTATTGGAGTTGATGATGTGGTAATTAATATAACTGGTACAGGAATTCCTGTAGCACATAATTATGTAGCTTTTAATCTGGAAGCATTAGCTTTCGGTGGTAGTTTTATTCAATCAGCTACACAAAACTTTACATTGCACCCAGATTTAACTAATATTGCTCAAATTAAAATGTTCGTACAAATTGATTGTCCAGGTACTGGATGTGATGATTGGGATCGGTTTGCTAATGTTAAAATTAAAGATGTAAGTACGGGAGATTGGTACGAATTAGGACGTTATATAACGCCATATTGGACAGGTACTCAGCAATTAGCTAGAGGATTAGAATTTGATGTTACTGATTTCAAATCTTTGTTAACTGGTACAGTAGAATTGAGAATATATATTGAAAATTGGACTGCTAAAGCAGATTTAATCACTGTAGATTTTGATTTTATTGAATGTACTCCAGATTATGAATTTTATGAAGTAGCAGGTGTTTTACAATATAATGCCAGTTCAATTGATGGAGTTCCTTACGGTGAGGCTCATACTTTTGATTTGGATAAATCCATAACGATTCCTGCTAATGCGGAAAGTACACATTTACGATCTGTTATTTCAGGTTGGGGACATGCTACTGGAAGTCCAGGTTCTAATTGTGCAGAATGGTGTTTTAGAACACATGATGTAAAAATTAACGGAACCAATACATTTGAGCATTATATGGGGTCTTTAGGTTGTTCGTCTAATCCAGTAAGTAATCAAGATCCAGGTAACTGGGAGCCGAATAGAGCTGGATGGTGTCCTGGTATGGGAGTTCCAACTAGAATAGATGCTTTTGCAACCTCAATGGCTGGAAGTATGTTTACTTTCGAGTATGATTATGAAGATTGGACTAATAACATGGGTAATGGAAATGCATATTACGCTACTTCTACGTATGTAGTTGTTAAAAGTAGTACGCCAATTACAAAACCTACAGTTAACTAACAAATATATTAAATTAATTAAGCGCAATACTTTTTAGTATTGTGCTTTTTTTTTGGACTAGATTTTGATAGATTTATCCTATGAGAATAATCCCACTACTTTTACTGCTTATTTGCATAAACTGTTCCGTAGCACAACAAACTGAATATGTTGATTTTTTGACATGTAATGCTGAACTGATGATTCTACCTGTTAAAAAAGAGGTAAGGGGAACAGTTGAGTATTCATTTAAAGTTAAAGTAGCTACCGACTCAATATTTATTGACGCAAGGAATATGACGTTTGATAATGTCACCTTAAAAAAAAGAAGAACTTCATTTAAAGTTACAGACCAAAAGTTATGGTTGTATAATAACTTTAAAAAAGGGGAAGAATATTCTGTCTCATTTAATTATGAAGCGCACCCCAAAAAAGCAATGTATTTCATTGATTGGGAACATCAAGAGCACTCAGAAGCAAATCCGCAAGTGTGGACTCAAGGTCAAGGAAAGGATAATTCTAATTGGATTCCGAGTTTTGATGATATGAATGAAAAAGTTGAGTTTGATTTGTCTATTTCTTTCGATGAAAAATATGAAGTAATTACTAATGGGAAATTATTAGATGTTGATAAAAAATTAAAACGCAATAACTGGAAGTACGATATGCAAGAGCCTATGAGTTCTTATTTATTGGCAATAGCTATAGGGAAATATGCTAATAAAGAAGAAAAGTCCAAAAGCGGAGTTCCTCTTGAAATGTACTATTATCCAAAAGATTCATTAAAGTTTGAGTCTACTTATCGCTATTCTAAACAAATGTTTGATTTTTTAGAAGAAGAAATTGGAGTCCCGTATCCTTGGCAAAATTATAAACAAGTACCAGTAAAGGACTTTTTATATGCTGGAATGGAGAATACTAGTATAACTATATATTCAGATGCCTTTGTAGTTGATAGTACTGCATTTATTGATAAAAATTATGTTAATGTGAATGCTCATGAGTTGGCGCATCAATGGTTTGGTAATTTGGTTACAGAAACTCATGGTACACATCATTGGCTGCAGGAAGGTTTTGCTACTTATTATGCATTGTTAGCAGAAAGAGAGGTTTTTGGAGAAAATTATTATTACCATAAACTGTATGGAACTTCAAAACAACTGATTCACTCACAAAAAACAGACACTATTCCATTAATGAGCCCTAAAGCAAGTAGTTTAACTTTTTATCAAAAAGGAGCTTGGGCATTGCATAGTTTACGAGATCGAGTAGGGGATAGTCTATTTAAATTATCTGTTAAAAAATATTTAAAAAAACATCAGTTTAAAAATGTTGATACAAATGATTTTATAAAAATTGTAGAAAAAGAAAGTAAACAAAATTTAAGCGACTTTGTTGATACTTGGTTGTTGTCTAGTGAGTTTCCTGAAGTAGCAGCAGCAGTGTTGCTAAATAAAAATAACGTAACTCAATTGCTTCAAAAAGGAATTAAGACAAATACTATAGAGCCAATATTAACAAGAGAGTATTTTAAAACTATTGAATTAGATTCTATAGTTTTTAATAACTTTTCAAACAATGTTAAGTCATGGTTTAATGAAAAAGATATTAAAGTTAGGCAAATTTATGCTGGTAAATTCAAAAGGATCCCTATAAACTATAAAAATAGTTATGAAAGCTTTCTTAAGGACAAGTCCTATAAAACTATTGAAACAGCTTTATTGTGCTTGTGGTTGAATTTTCCTGAAAACAGAAAAAAATATTTAGATAAAACAGAAGCTATTATTGGTTTTAATGATAAAAATATAAGAACATTATGGTTAGCTTTGGCATTAAATACCAAAGGATTTGAAAAAACTAAATACCGTGTTTTTTATGAGGAATTAGTAGCGTATACTAATCCAGCTTTCCATTTTGAAGTACGTAAAAATGCTTTTCAATATTTAGATGAGTTGAGGTTAGTGAATTCTAAGGTTTTACAAAATTTGCAACAAGCCACAAAACATCATAATTGGCGCTTTAGATCCTATTGTAAAAAACTGTTTACTCGTTTAAGTAAAGAAGGGTAATTCAGTTATCTATATATTTGCTCTCTAAAAAAATATAATTTATCTTTAAGTAACTAAATACAATTCATGAAAGCATTAGTAATATCGGGTGGAGGAAGTAAAGGAGCATTTGCCGGAGGAGTTGCAGAGTATCTTATTAATAAAAAAAAAACGTGAATACGATATGTATTTAGGTTCTTCAACGGGGAGTTTGTTAATACCTAATTTGGCATTATCTAATATTGAAAAAATGCATGGTATTTATACCAATGTTAATCAACATAGTATTTTTAGTTTATCAACATTTAAAATCCGCTATAAAAAAGGTGAGGAGTTTATTCAAATACATCACTTAAATGTTTTGTTACAATTGATAAAAGGGAAAAGAACTTTTGGAGAAAGCAGAAGATTAAAAGGATTGATAAAAAAGAGTTTTTCTATAGCAGAATTCAATGAATTAAAAAACTCTGATAAAGATGTTATTGTTACGGTTACTAATTTAACTTTAAATAAGGTCGAGTATAAGTCAATTAAGATTTTAGTTACGAAGAATTCTGTGAATGGATTTGGATTTCGTGCAATTATGTGCCTTTTATGAGTTTGGTTAAGAAAAATGATTTTGAGTATGCTGATGGTGGGTTTTCTTGTGTAGTACCTATAAGAGAAGCAATTTTAAGAGGAGCTACAGAAATAGATGCCATAATACTAGATACCGAAGCCTTTACGTATAGAAAAGCTATAGGTAAAAATCCATTTTCGTTAATGGTTGATTTGTTTGATGGAATTTTAGATCAGGTAGAAAAAAAGGGTATTGCCTTAGGTAAACTAAGTGCAAAACACAATGGTGTAACATTAAACCTATATCATACACCAATAAAATTAACGGACAATTCATTAGTCTTTAATAAAAAACAAATGACCAAATGGTGGAAACAAGGCTATGAATATGCTAAGTATAAATTAGAAGACGAGAGTGAAATAGATTATGAATCCGTGATAAACTCTTAGAATAATTCGCTTACTTCATTTTTAATAAACGCCATTCCTGTTTCTGAAGGCGATGCTTTTTCAAGTAAGCTTGTCAGTATTAATTCACGTAATTTATCAGCATCTTTAATGTCAGGATTAGCAGCAGTAGTACGGATAATTTGCATCGTAGTACTTTTAGCCGTTTTAATAACATTCCAACATTCATCACTTATGTAAATTTGTTGTGCTAAATTATGTTCAAATTCTTGTTCAATACTAGCAGTAAGTAATTGCTGATAATTTAATTTATCATTACTTAGCGGGCTTACTCTTAATAATAAGTTAGAAGGGTTTACACGTTCTAAGAACAATGCCATACGTTCATATGCTTGTAAACGTAATGGTAAAGCTGTTTTTTGAGCTTCTTTCTGTATCAAATATCGGCGTCTACCTTCTTCATTTTTAGTATGTCTTTTAAAAAATAAATATGCAACACCACCAGTTATGATGGCTGGAAAAAGAAATAATATAAATTCTACTAATTTTTGATAATCAAACATGCTCCGTAATTTTTGCTAAAAATAAACTTATTTTTTCAATACAGAAGTATAAATTTTACTCGATTTTTTCATATAATCTGATCCTCCTAAATATTGACAATTCTTTAAGTATTCCATGGAAGTAAATGGAACTGGAGTTTTTTCGTAATTATAGGTTCTATTCAATTCTTTTGATAAGTTGTGGTCGTCTACATTAACATCAACATCACTCATTTTAAATTGAGAAGGATGTTCATAACCTGCAGCATGAGTAATTTCTATCAATTCTTTTCTAAAGGTTTTAAAATACTGCGCCAATCGTTCCGATTTAATAGGTACGTCAATACCACGTTGCAGCCATTTACTTTGCGTTGCAACACCACTAGGATAAGTATTTGTATGGCATACTTGTGCTTGTATACAGCCAATACTTAACATGGCTTCACGAGCTACATTAATACAATCAGCACCCATTGCAAATGCCATAGCTGCTTTGGCAGGGAAACCTAATTTACCACTTCCTATAAAAACGATACGTTCACTTAATCCTTTTGACTGAAATAGTTTATATAAATCACTAAACCCGTATACCCATGGTAAGGAAACATGATCGGCAAAACTTGGGGGAGCTGCACCTGTACCACCTTCACCACCATCAACAGTAATAAAATCTGGTCCTTTTCCTGTTTTTACCATGATGTTAGCTAATTCTTCCCATTGCTCTAATTTACCAATAGCTGCTTTTATACCTACAGGAAACCCTGTAGCTTCTGCAATTTGTTCAATAAATTCAACCATTTCAGGTACATTAGAAAAAGCCTTGTGATTTGGAGGAGATAACACATCTTTACCAATTTCTACGCCTCTAATTCCTGCAATTTCAGCGGTAATTTTCTTTCCGGGTAATACGCCTCCTTTTCCTGGTTTAGCTCCTTGTGATAGTTTTACTTCAATAGCTTTTATAAACGGATTGTCATCAACTAATTTGATTAGTTTTTCCATCGAGAATCCGCCATCTTCTGCTCGTACTCCAAAGTATCCAGTACCGAAATGAAAAATCACGTCACCTCCATTACTATGATAAGGAGATAATCCTCCTTCACCAGTATTATGGTATGCTCCAGCCATTTTAACCCCTTTGTTTAAAGACTCAACTGCTCTAGATGATAAGGAACCAAAACTCATTGCTGACACATTTATAGCTGATGCAGGGCGGAATGGTTTTCTACGTTTACTATGTAGTCCCATTACTTTTGCGCAAGGAACAAATGAATTATCTGTTTTATTTGGATGATTTTGTCCTATTTGATAAGGCATCATCGCATTATTGATAAATATATGTTGATGCGCATAAATATCTCTGTCAGTACCAAAACCTTCGTAGTTATTTTCTTGTTTAGCAGAAGCATAAATCCAACCGCGTTCAATACGATTAAAAGGTAATTCCTCTCTGTTGTTAGCTACAAAATACTGACGCATTTCTGGACCAATACTTTCAAATAAATATCTGATGTGTCCTGTTACAGGGTAGTTATGACTAATAGTGTGGTTGCGTTGTAGTACATCCCGAATAGCAATTAATACTAATCCAATGATAATCCACAGCCACCATGAAATTGAACCTAAAAAAGAAAGAAGTATATCCATTTATTTAATAAAATCGTTTTCTCAAAAGTAGGTATTTTTTACTAAATATAGTTGGTAAAAGCATAGTTCATAACTTTATGACTATCTTATTGTAATAGCCAGTTCAGAACTGTATTTTTGAAACGATTATGGAGAAGAATATACAAGAATACATAAATGAGTTAAACTCAGCACAAAAGGAACCTACCTTACACAAGGAAGGGCCTATGATTGTTATAGCAGGAGCTGGTTCAGGGAAAACGAGAGTATTAACTTATCGTATTGCTTATTTGATGAGCGAAGGAGTAGATGCATTTAATATTTTATCATTGACTTTTACCAATAAAGCGGCACGTGAAATGAAAGCACGTATCTCTGCTATTGTTGGTACAACTGAGGCAAAAAACCTATGGATGGGAACTTTTCACTCCATATTTGCAAAAATTTTACGTATTGAAGCTGATAAACTAGGGTATCCAACCAATTTTACGATTTATGATACTCAGGATTCTCAACGTTTGATTTCTGCTATCATTAAAGAAAAAGGATTAGATAAAGATGTGTACAAATACAAACAAGTACAAAGTAGAATATCATCTTTTAAAAATAATTTAATAACGGTTAAAGCTTATTATCAAAATGGTGAACTGCAAGAAGCGGATGCCATGGCAAAAAAGCCAAGAATAGGGGAGATTTACCAAGAATATGTAGACAGGTGTTTTAAGGCAGGAGCAATGGATTTTGATGATTTATTGTTGCGAACCAATGAATTGTTGACTCGTTTCCCAGAGGTATTGGCAAAATATCAAAATAGATTTCGATATATTTTAGTAGATGAGTACCAGGATACCAATCACTCACAATATTTAATTGTAAAAGCATTGTCTGATAAATTTCAGAATATTTGTGTCGTAGGGGACGATGCACAAAGTATTTATGCTTTTCGTGGCGCGAACATTAATAACATCTTGAATTTTCAAAAAGATTATGAAGGGGTGGTTATGTATCGTTTGGAACAGAATTATCGTTCGACTAAAAATATTGTAGAGGCTGCAAATTCAATTATAGAACATAATAAAACTAAATTAGAAAAAGATGTTTGGACTCATAATGAAGATGGACCAAAAATAAAAGTAAACCGTTTAGTCACTGATGGTGAGGAAGGACGATTTGTAGCAAGTTCTATTTTTGAAAACAGAATGGAACATCAGTTAAATAACGGTGATTTTGCTATTTTATATCGTACCAATGCTCAATCAAGAGCAATGGAAGATGCATTGCGTAAACGTGATATACCGTATCGTATTTATGGGGGACTGTCTTTTTATCAACGTAAAGAGATAAAAGATGTATTGGCTTATTTAAGGCTTCTTACTAATCCTGCTGATGAAGAAGCATTGAAACGGGTAATTAATTATCCGGCAAGAGGTATTGGTTTTACTACAATTGAAAAATTGGTGGTTACAGCAAGTCATTACAAACGCTCTATTTTTGAAGTAATGCAAAATTTGCACAAGCTTCCTGATTTAAAAATTAATGCAGGAACACGTAAAAAGTTAGAAGCTTTTGTGTTAATGATTCAGAGTTTTCAAGTATTGAATCAAACAGCTACAGCTTTTGAAATATCAGAACATGTAGCTAAAAAAACAGGATTGTTTCAAGAATTGAAAAAAGATGCTACTCCAGAGGGGGTTGCGAAAATTGAAAACATTGAAGAGTTGCTGAATGGTATCAAGGATTTTGTTGAACAACAAAAAGAATTGGATGGTACTACAGGGGCTTTATCTGAATTTTTAGAAGATGTTGCTTTAGCGACTGATATGGATAATGATACTGGAGATGAAGATAGGGTTGCTTTAATGACAATTCACTTATCAAAAGGATTAGAATTCCCCTATTTATATATAGTTGGGCTGGAAGAGGATTTATTTCCTTCTGGGATGAGTATGAGTACACGTAGTGAGTTGGAAGAGGAACGTCGATTGTTTTATGTAGCATTAACACGTGCAGAAAAACAAGCTTATTTAACCTATGCCCAGAGTAGATACAGGTGGGGAAAATTAGTAGAAGCAGAACCAAGTAGGTTCATTGATGAAATTGATGATAAATATCTCGAATTTCTTACACCAATGCATGAGCGACGTTTTAAGCCCATGATGGATATTGATGTTTTTGGAGAGGTAGATAAAAGTAAATTACGTTTAAAGAAACCAGTTTCTGGTAGGCCATCATCATTTTCAAGTGAAGCTGCTTCTCGTAAATTAAGAAAAATAAAGCCTAATACTGATGGAGGAAGTGTGAGTTCTAGTTCTGCTACTGATTTGGTAGTTGGGAATGTTGTGGAGCATATTCGTTTTGGAAAGGGTGAAGTTGTACGAATAGAAGGGGTTGGAATAGATAAAAAAGCAGAAATTCGTTTTGCTAATGGTGGCTTAAAGAAGTTATTACTGCGTTTTGCAAAATTGAATGTTATTCAGTAACTTTATGTAGTATGAGTGAGTTTATTAAAATATACAGTAATAACCCAAATCCTGCAGCCATTGATAAAGTGGTAAGGGTGTTGCAAAAAGGTGGAATTGTAATTTATCCTACGGATACTGTTTATGGTTTAGGTTGTGATATTACCAAAACTAGAGGATTGGAGCGTATTGCTAAGATAAAAGGAGTGAAACTTGAAAAGGCAAATTTTTCATTTGTTTGTAATGATTTAAGTCATTTGAGCGATTATGTACAGCAAATTGATAGCGCAACATTTAAGATATTAAAACGTGCTTTACCGGGACCATACACCTTTATTTTACCAGGAAATAATAATTTACCTAAAGCGTTTAAAAAGAAAAAAACGGTAGGTATTCGTGTGCCGGATAATGATATCACTCGTGCAATTATTGAAGCTTTAGGAAATCCAATTGTTTCGACATCTATTTATGATGAAGATGATATTATTGAGTATACTACAGATCCTGAACTAATTTATGAAAAATGGCAAAATAAAGTAGATATGGTTATTGATGGAGGTTATGGTGATAATGTTGCCTCTACTGTAATTGATTTTTCTAATGGAGAAGTTGAGGTGATAAGAGAGGGAAAAGGAAGTTTGGATATTTTGTAAGAAATAGATACATAATATATAAAACTAAAAAGCTCAATCGTTAGATTGAGCTTTTTAAGTATATGATGCTTTTGATTTATTCTTTAGCTAAACTTTTCATTTCTTGTTCTATCATATCATAGAATTCATCTATTTTTGGTAAAATAACAATTCTAGTTCTACGATTTTTCGCTCTATTTTCAGCAGTATCATTGTCAGTTAATGGCACGTGAAAGCTTCTTCCTGCAGCAATAAGTTTTTCAGGTTTTACGTTTAAACTTTCTAAAACACGAACAATAGAAGTAGCGCGTTTTACACTTAAATCCCAATTATCTACTAATACCCCGCTAGCAAAAGACTTATTGTCTGTATGGCTTTCTACCATGCATTCAAAGTTTGGTTTGCTATTAACTACTTTAGCTACCTTTGCAAGTATTTCTTTAGCTCTGCTGTTAACATTATAGCTGCCGCTTTTAAATAATAATTTATCTGCAATAGATATAAATACCACTCCTTTTTCTACATTAATGTTGATGTCCGGGTCGTTAATACCTACTTCACGCTTTAAGCTAGTAACTAATGCTAAGGTAACACTGTCTTTTTTTGTTAATGCATCTTGAAGACGTGTTATTTTTAAATCCTTCTCTTGTAAACTTTCTAAGGATTTTTCAAGATTATCAGCTCCTTTTGAAGTAAGAATGGTAAGGTCTTTAGTGCTTTCCATTAAACCTTGATTTGTTTTTCTTAAATCGACAAGTTGTTCTTCCAGTGCTTTAGCACGGGCAGAAAAGGATGCGCGGTCTTCCAAACAACTATTCAGTTTTACGGTTGCAGAATTTAATAAGTCTTGTGTTTTTTTCTGTTTATCTTCTAGGGATGTAAATTTCTTTTGTGAAACACATGATCCAAGAAGAATTAATGTGGTAATAGATACAAACAGTTTAGTTCTCATAAATGATAATTTATATTATATAAACAAAGTTAAATTTAAAAGGTTAGTTAAGTATAGTGTTAACATTTCTTTAACCGTAGAAAAAGTTACAACAATATTTCGGTATCAAAAAATGATTAGTTGAAGAATTTCATTTGCTATATAAGGGGCTACACGTTTTAGGGTTCTGTACTAATTCCTTAATTCACCGAAAATTGAGTATTATATGAGTTTGGGTTTTAATATAAATAGTAACCTAAAAGTTTAATTAATTTTTGTAACTTAGTATAAATCAATAGATAACATAAATACTCCTAAAGAATATTATGACAGGTTTTTTAAGGTTTACGATACTGTTTTTTTTTATTCTATTTTGTGTAACCGTGGTTGCACAAGAAAAGAAGGATTCATTAGCATATCTTCTGCGATTAAGTCTTTCTGAACTTTCCGAACTTAAAGTAGTATCCGCTTCAGAGTCAGAAAAAGAAATTGATGAGGCGCCTTCAATCATAAGTGTAATAACTAGACAAGATATTGAGTCTAGAGGTGGAACATCATTAATTGATATTTTAAAGTTCGTACCTGGAATTGAGACAAGCATGGGCGCAGATGGTAATTATAGAGTTTCTATTAGGGGAGAAAGAAAAGCAGGTAATGTCCTAGTTCTTATTGATGGATCTCCAATTAACGATTTTTATAGTGGATTTTCAATTTATGATTTCCCAACAGAATTTATTGAACAAATAGAGGTTATTCGTGGACCTGGATCCGCAAATCATGGTACAAACGCAGTAGCTGGAGTGATCAATATACTGACTAAAGAAAATGAGAACAGTGCGTTTTTAATGGGAGGTGCAACTAACCGATTTGGAGGGCATTTTAATTATAGCAATAGCAAAGAAAAGAAATTCTCATTTGTGGTATCAGCTGGGTATATTCAAACAGATGGAGCCAATATAGATCCAAGAAGTAGAATACCCTTAGATCAGGAAAGTGCTGAAGAAACTAATCGGTGGTTAAAGGATGGTTACTTAAATTTAAAAATGGGTAATAAAAACCTCAAATTCTCACTGTTTGGTATAGCAAGAAATCAAGGATCATGGGTTGGTGGTTTATATACCTTATCGACCAATTCGGATATAAAAAGAAATCAGATTTTAACCGATTTATCTTATAAAATAAAATTGTCAGAGAAATTGACTCTAACTCCTAAAATATATAGTGACTTTGTTTCGGTAGACAATCTTTTACAAGAACGTCCATCAGGATATATTAGTCAGTCCAGTGGTAGTGTATTTACCGGTGGAAAATTTAGCCAAGAAAATTACCAAACTATTAACCCAAAAGGAAAAATATTGCTAGACTATTCTGTTACGCCTTCATTCAAAAATACAATTGGGTTGATTTATGAGAACCTTTCACTTCAAAAGTATGATGTGTCTAGAAACTTCAATGTTGCAGCGGACCAATATGTAGGTGTATTTGGCAATCACGATAATTTTGCTATTAATCAAAAAGAGGCGGTCAGAAACATTTTCGGTTATTTCTATGAAGCAGATTTTCAGGTAAAAACCCTTTCGTTTACCGCTGGTTTTCGCTTTGATATGTATAGTGATTTTGGTGAGTTCTTTAGCCCTAGATTGGGTATGGTCTGGAAAATTAAAGAAAACTTAAATGTTAAACTCTTATATGGTCGGGCATTTAGGGCACCTACCTTTAAAGAGCTTTATGATAAAACAAATATAGGGAGGAATGGGACATTAGGGAATGATCAACTCCAACCTGAAAAAGTCAATTCAACGGAAATTGAAATACAATATATACAACCGAAATATGTAATTCGTGTGAATGCGTATAGAAATTTAAATGATGACATTATTGGTAATTATGATCCCCAAGGCATTGGTTCACCAGGTGCTTATGAAAATATTGGAAGAACCCTAAGCTTGGGGTATGAAGTTGACGGTACTGTAGACCTCGCAAAAAGGTTACGATTGTTTGCAAATTTTTCACATTTTCACAGGAAATTTGAATGGGATACATCGGGCGTTATTGATGACAGTTTTAACGACTATCTTAATGACCCTATTAAGGGCAGTAAATGCTTGGTGAATGCCCCAGTTATTCGATTCAATGCCGGATTAAACCTTAACGTACAAAAGTTTGATATTTTCACCGGTTTCAATTATGGTGGGCGTAGCGAGTCTAATGATAGATTTCCTTTGGAAGGTATCAATAATGTTAGCATTCCTGATTATTGGCAATTAAGTTTTAATATTGGATATATAGTGAGTGAAAAACTAATTTTTCGAGTTAGTGGAAACAATTTGGGTCCAACGAAATATTCTGATCCAGAAGATTCAACAAGCATTCACAAATTAGGTAAAAAAGGGATGGCTCAACCAGGTGAAACAATATTATTTACAATGAAATACAGTTTATAAAATGAAATATAATATTAGATACATATTATTCTATTGTTTGTTCTTTAATTCTTGTTGTGAAGAAAAGCCAATAATGGAAGCGAAGATTATTGGAGTTGTTGCGGTTGATCTTATAACAGAACAGGAAATCATTAGAAAAGTTGAAAATCTAGCTGGAAATATGGTTGCAGATGCTTTGATGGAATATGCAGTTACAAATGGTTATACTTCTGATTTTTCATTGATAGGATCTGGGGGAATACGATTTGATGAGAGCATCCGTATAGATGGAGTTTACCCCGCAGGTAATTGGACAAACCTTATGGTTAATGAATTATTGCCTTTTGATAACCCCCTTATACTTGTAACTATTACTGGAGCAGAATTGAAACAAACATTTGAGCGCCCCGTTTCTAAATTGCCTGCTGCGCATTCAATATTTCAACAACTATCACATGAAATTAGTATTGAAGTAGATATAAGTAAACAAGCGCAAGTTATTGATCAAGCTCAAAATCCACCCGTTTTAGTAATACCTGGACAGCGTATTATCTCAATAATGATAGATGGTGTTGAATACAATCCAATTACTCAATATACACTGCTTACTAATAATTTTCTGGCAGATGGGGGAGATGGATTTATTGCATTGGGGAATATCCCTAGTAGTTTAAAAGTGAATTTGGGAATTACTGAAGATGAAGTATTCACTCAATACATTAGAAACAATTCTCCGGTTTCTGCTGTTTTGGAACAAAGAATAAGATTTCAGTAGGCTACTTAATTATAATTTGCTAAATAGTTGTCTTTTATGATTGTTGTATTTCCTGTTTTTTAATTCATACTATACTTTAGCATATGATTATACAAAACTAGAAACTGTACGATATATCAATCAGTATCAATTCTTTCAAAAATGAGTTTAAAAACAGTTCCTGGTTGATCTAATTGTTCCAACGTTCCATTTAATTGTTTGGTAAAAATTTGAATTAATTTAGTTCCCATCCCTGTAGGTTTATTTTCTTGTTTTAATCCAATTCCGTCATCTCCTATAATCATTTCATACTTTACACTTTCGAGGGATTTAATGCGGACTGTAATTTTTCCTTCATCCTTATTTTTAAAGGCATATTTTAACGTATTACTAATCATTTCATTAATAATCAATCCTAATGGAACCAATGTCCTTATTCCAATTTCCACTTCTTCAATAATTATATCTAGCTTTATTTTTTTTCCTACAGCATAGGTTTTTAGTAAATCTTCTACAAGTAAAGTGATGTGTTCCTGAACATCTATGTATTGCAAATTATCTGAGCGGTACATTTTTTCATGCAGTAAAGCCATTGATAAAACTCTATTTTGAGCCTCTTTAAACATAGCTAAAATTCTATCA
>Ga0105354_1000980_pt1 | contig 17688 bp, 17 predicted proteins | sample GOMGulsemesocosm_FD_83658 | JGI IMG/M metagenome (GOLD analysis project Ga0105354, IMG submission 83658) | Methane-oxidizing microbial communities from mesocosms in the Gulf of Mexico - GOM9B Gulf of Mexico | ecosystem: Environmental > Aquatic > Marine > Cold seeps | place: USA: Gulf of America...
ATTAGCAGAAGCAAATTCTAGTCCTGACCCATTAACAATTACAAGAACTCAAACTGGAACACATAATAGTGGTATTGGCGCTTTGGGAAGATACAATTGGGACCCTAACCAAACCTCATTAGGTGTAATGACTATGGGTAATGTAAATATTAGTGGTTTGGAAAAAACGAATATGATTAAACTAAATTCAGATGCATTAAGCGGAGCCAATACATTACAGCTAGAAACCACTCCAAGTAATTGGTTCGATAATGATAATATAGTAATAACTAGTGGAGGAAATAATAATGCCACAAATAATGGAAACGAAGTAGTTAGTCTAAATGGAAATGTTTTAAGTACTAATATAAATATAACTGGAACGCTTAATAGAAATCACCAAGGAAGACCAGCTCCAAACTTAAGTATAAATTTAAATTGTTATGTAGGTAACTTAACAAGAACAATAACATTTAGATCGCCAACAACAACTAACATAGATGAGAGAGCGCATTTTATGGTTATGAATATGGGGAACAACCCATCTATAAGTGTAAAATATGCTGCTTTTGAAAAAATGGGAAGAACAGACAAATCTATTCCAATAGACGATTTTTATTTCAACAATTGGCTTGAGCCAGGAGCTCCAGTATCTAAAGTATCTGCACTAGGCTTAGAATGTGCTCAAATGGTTAAAGCTGCAACAGATGAAATCACAAACTCTAGAGGAAGATACTCCATTCACTTACACAAACTAGGAACTACTGCTAGCAGTATAAAAGCAGAAGTTATAGGAAACGTTGTTCAAGACAACCCAGGATGGGCAATTACGCAACACGATTCCAACGCAGATATATCTAAAAACGTTGTTTACGATGTTGTTGGTGCAGGAATAGTTTCTGAATCTGGCAGTGAAATAGGACTTTGGGAAGATAATTTAGTAGTAGATATTAGACAAGGACATAATGCAGATGTTTATGAAAGCGCATTATATTACGACGATATCTTATTTTCAGGTGATGGATTAGGAATGAAAGGTCGTTCTGTACTTTGTAAAAACAATGTAGTTGTAGATGCTCAATTTGGAGTTAGGGTTGTTAATTTTAATAATTCAGTCTCAAATTTAGACCGTGTAGATGCTTTAGCTTTAGCCACAACAAGACCTGGTTACGAGGTAGACAATTTCCCTTTAAATGTTAATGGATATAGTAAGTATGGTGACGGCGTTCTTCCTCTAGAAGCAGCTTTAATTATGGAAAACACCACCGTAATTAATTGTAATAATGGATTTTTATCTATTGAAAGAGATATGGGCGTGAATCATGAATCTAGATCTATTTTTGATGGGTTTATTGCATGGGGAATTAAAAGTGGTTTAAGAATTACTTACCAAGCAGATTACTCTTATAAAGATGTTTATATTTCTGGAGATGGATCTTCTAACACATTAGGAATTGATTTATGGAAACATTCCCACAATCAAAGTTTTGAAAATATAAATTTGGCTGATTTAGTTCATGGTATAAAAGTTTCTAAAATAGTTTTAAATACAAATCCTAGTAGCGCCTATGGTCCAAAAAGTAGAAATAACGGCTATACACCATGGATTTTTGTAGACTTAGATTATTCTGATAATGTAACTGATTTATATGAATTAGAAATAGACAATCCAACTGAAGATCCAACTTATGTTTATGAACAATGTACAGATAATACTATTATTCTTTCAAGTTCAGACATAACAACAAGACCAACAACATTTACGTTAAAAAATGATCCTACACTAGACTATACAAGTTCAGGAGAAACCGCTTTACGTTTTAATATAGATGGTTATATTACAGACGATTTTGGTGTATATGATATGGGAATACAACAATCTTTTGCTCAAGAAGATTTAAGATTTGGTTATCCAGAACGCATTTACCAATTTGCGTCTCAAGCTAAATTTATAGAATACTTAAATGCAAATGGTGTATATAAAGATGAATCTAACGGAGATCAATTATATTTTATAATAAACGAAAGCCTGCCTAATCGTAGAACTTTTGAATATACTACATTTCCTGTAAGAGTTAAGATAATGAATGCACCTAACTCTACACCATTTAATACTGCAACTGTTGAGTCACCTTCTGCTCTACTTCCAAAAAATGAATTAATTAGTATAAATGCTACCGTTAGCCAAAGTAGCACTAGAAACAACACGAATTATAATGATGGTTACTCTAGAGAAGGTAATAAACCTGTAAATTACATACCAGAAAATGCAATAGATGGTAATAACAACGGAAGAATAAACGTTAACTACTACCAAAGACAATTTGAAGCTTTTATAGGTAGTCAATCTCAAACCAATTCTGAGCATGAACCTTGGTATGAATTAGATTTTGGTGAAGAAAAAGTGATTGAAAGTTTCGATTTATGGAATACCGTAGACCAACCAGTTAACGGTTCAGAAGAAGAAACACTATCTACTGGGTTTAATGATTTTTATGTTTTTATATCGGACACACCATTCTCAAGTTTTACGTCTACAACTACTGCTGGTTTATTAGCAGAATCTGATTATGCTTATTTACACAATAGTGGTGTTGTTAGAAAAGTATCGCAAATCAACTTAAATACAGTTGGAAGATATATGAGAATCCAATCTAACAAAACCACAAATGCGCGTCTTAAATTTGCTGAAATTGAAGTTGTTGGACGTACCTATCTAGGCACATTATCTACCACTAATATTAACGAGTCACAAAACATTAAAGTTTACCCAAACCCAAATAATGGAATTGTAAACATTAATCTTGGTAAAGCATATAAAAACGTTACCTACAAAGTAACAAACATGTTAGGTCAGAATATTTATACAAAAGAAGAAAATAACATAAGTAATTCTACGCTACCACTAAATGCTAGCAGCGGTATTTATTTCCTAGAAATAAAAGCAGGAGACAAGTCTAAAGTGATTAAATTAATTAAAAGATAGAACGTTAATTTCTTCAAAAAAAAATGCAGTCTAAAACTTTAGACTGCATTTTTTTTTGACTTTTAATTAGTCTATTTATTAAGATAGCAGGCTAAGTAATTGATTTAAATCAACTAACTCCTGAGAACCTTCGTTCATATTTTTTAAAGTGAATTTATTTTCAGCCATTTCATTATCACCTACCAATACTACAAATGGAATTTCGCGCTTATTAGCGTAATTCATTTGCTTCTTCATTTTAGCAGAATCTGGATATAATTCTGCTGTTATATTATGTTCTCTCAACGCTTTAATTCCTTTCATAGAAAATAAGGCTTCTTTTTCGCCAAAATTAATAAACAACACTTTAGTTGTTTCAGTAACCGTTTCTGGAAATAAATTTAATTGCTCTAATACTAAATATATTCTATCTAACCCAAAACTAATTCCAACGCCACTTACATCTTTTAAACCAAAGATTCCAGTTAAGTCATCATATCTTCCTCCACCACCAATAGAGCCCATTTTTACGCCTTCTGGTGCAGAAACTTCAAAGATAGCACCTGTATAATAATTTAAACCACGAGCTAAAGTAACATCTAACTGTAATTTAGCAGTTTTTAAATCTAATACTGAAATAGCATCGTTTATAAATTGTAATTCCTCTATACCTTTTAAACCTTCCTCAGAAGTACTTAAAATGGTTTTTAAACTTTCAATTTGAGAACCAAAATCTCCTGTTAATGTGAATAAAGGTTGAAGTTTAGAAATCCCTTCTTCAGAAATTCCTTTAGCTAACATTTCTTCCTTTACTTTCTCCTCGCCTATTTTGTCTAATTTATCTAAAGCTACAGTAAAATCTATTAATTTATCGCTTGCACCAATAACTTCAGCAATACCAGACAATATTTTACGATTATTAATTTTTATAGTAACGCCTTCTAATTTTAAAGCATTAAAAACATTATCGTATAATTGTACAAACTCCACTTCTTGCCATAAAGATGTACTTCCTACAACATCTGCATCACACTGACAAAATTCTCTAAAACGTCCGTTTTGAGGTCTATCTGCTCTCCAAACTAATTGCATTTGATAACGCTTAAAAGGTAACTCAATCTCGTTTCTGTGTTGCACAACGTATCGTGCAAAAGGCACTGTTAAATCGTAACGCAACGCTTTTTCAGAAATACTAGACGTCAGTTTAGTTGAGTCTAAATCTGCTATAGCTTTGCTATCACCTTTAGATAAATAATCTCCAGAATTTAAAATCTTAAAAATTAAACGATCTCCTTCTTCACCATATTTACCCATTAAGGTAGATGAATTTTCAAAACTTGGCGTTTCTATAGGTTGAAAACCAAATGTTTTAAACTGTGTTTTAATCGTTTGCATTATAAAATGGCGTTTCGCCACTTCTTGCGGATTAAAATCTCTTGTTCCTTTTGGTATTCCTGGTTTTTGTGCCATTTTTTTAAGTCGTTAGTTATTGGTTCTAGTCCTTGGTTTTAAGACAATAACCTGTAACTTTTGTTATTAATTTTATGCTTTACAAAAGTAAATAAAAGCGTACTAAATTTATGTTTTTCTATTCTAAAAAGCTGATTCTAAATAATTAGAATTCTTTATCAAAACTTAAATAAACCATCATGAGATTCCTGCCTGCGCAGGAATTTAACTACTAACCTACTAACTTAGCAAAATAGTTATACAAATCGCCTTTAGTAATTACAGCACCTTGTTGTATTAATGCAAATTTATCTAAATTTTTATTATCAGAATAGTCTTTAGAAGCTGTTACAAACTCTACGTTATCGTCTAATAAATTATCACGTAACCACGCAAAACCTTCTTTGGTAGTTAAGTCTTGTTTGTTTTTAAGTTTTACACCAATTAAGTGCATATTATCTTCATTTAAAGAAAATAAATGCATGCTTTGGGGTGAGATATGCTCTAAATATTGCGCTTTAGTTAAAACACCTTCCCAAACTAAATCACTAAAAATATCTAGTTCTTGTTCAGCAACCTCAGGTTTGGTAGTCTTAATAGTATCCCATTCTTTAGCATCTATAGATTGAGTGGCTAAAAAATTAATAAATTCTTGATGTAACTCTTCAAATTGCTCTTTGGTTAATCTAGCGTACGTCATAATATAATTTTTTAAACTAAAAAAAACCGTTTAAAGCAAGCTTTAAACGGTTTGTATGTAATAAATTTAAAACGAATTAGTTAGCTTGACCAACTACTTCAAATTCTAAATCTACAGTAACTTCTCTGTGTAAACGCACAACAGCTTTATATACACCAGTACGTTTAACTGTACCACCAATAACTGTTACGTATTTTTTCTCGATGTTTTGACCTTCTTTAGCCATAGCATCTACCACATCTGCATTGTTTACAGAACCAAATAATTTAGTTCCAACACCAACTTTTGCAGGTATTTTAATTTCCAATGCCTTTAAAGCTTCAGCAGTTTCATTAGCTTCGGCAACAACCTTAGCTTCCTTGTATGCACGTTGCTTTAAGTTTTCAGCTAAAACCTTCTTTGCAGAAGATGTTGCTAAAATAGCATGTCCTGTAGGGATTAAAAAATTTCTACCATAACCGTTCTTAACTGTTACAACATCGTCTTTAAATCCTAAATTTTCAACGTCTTGTTTTAATATAAGTTCCATAGTTATAGTTTTATTATTTTAATAAATCTGTTACGTAAGGTAATAAAGCTAAGTGACGTGCTCTTTTAACAGCAACAGACACTTTTCTTTGGTACTTTAGCGAAGTTCCAGTTAAACGACGAGGTAAAATTTTACCTTGCTCGTTAATAAATCCTAATAACCAATCTGCATCCTTATAGTCTACATACTTAATACCAGACTTTTTAAAACGACAGTATTTTTTTTGCTTGTTAGTATCTATGTTTAAAGGTGTAAGATATCTAATATCTCCATCTTTTTTTCCTTTAGCTTGTTGTTCTATAGTTGCCATAATTACGCTTTTTGTTTAAGTTTAGCTCTTCTTCTTTCTGCCCAAGAAACAGCGTGCTTATCTAAAGCAACTGTTAAATAACGCATAAAACGCTCATCACGTCTAAACTCTACTTCTAATGGTTCAATAACTTCACCATCTACGGTATACTCAAATAAGTGATAAAATCCACTTTTTTTGTTTTGAATAGGGTAAGCTAATTTTTTTAGTCCCCAATCTTCTTTTGCTACCATCTTTGCGCCTTTAGAAACAAGAAAATCTTCGTATTTCTTTACTGTCTCCTTTATCTGAGTTTCAGATAAAACGGGATTTAAGATGAAAACAGTTTCATAATGATTCATATAAAATCTATTTAATTTGTTAAAAATGAGTGCAAAAATAGGATATTTTATTCCTTAAAACAAATTTTAAAGGAATAAAAATCAATGTTTATTTTTAGAACATAATAGGTAAAAGTATTGCTATTATAATCTTATTTTTGTAAACTTGTAAAAGACCAACAAATTAAACTAATAAATAAATGGTATTAAATTGTATTGTTGTTGATGATTCTGCAATTCAAAGACTTTCTTTAGTTAAACTAATAGAAAGCAATAATAATTTAAATTTAATTGCTGAATATAAAAACGCACTTGAAGCTAAAAACGGGATTGCAAATAAAAAAATAGATTTAATATTTTTAGATATTGAAATGCCTGTCCTTAATGGGTTTGAACTTTTAGATGCTTTAAATAACAAACCACAAATAGTCTTTGTAACGGGTAAATCTGAATATGCTTTAAAAGCTTTTGATTACGATGCTACAGATTATCTAAAAAAGCCTATTGAAAAAGACAGATTTAACCAAGCTGTAGATAAAGCTATAACAAATGCCAAAGGTATTGTGGAAGACAACACAATACAAAGCGAACACATTTTTGTAAAGAGTAACCTAAAGAAACGAAAAGTTTATTTAGATGAAATTAAATGGATTGAAGCTCTTGGTGATTATGTTAAGGTTGTAACTAAAGATGCTAGTTTAGTTGTTTTATCTACCATGAAGGCATTTGAAAAAGAACTTCCAGAAGGTCATTTTTTAAGAATACACAAATCTTATATTGTTAACTTAAAGAAAATTGATCGTTTTGACAGTAAACATGTTGAGATTGAACAAGAATTAATTCCTTTAAGTAGAAATAAAAAAGCGAATTTAGTTGAGGCTTTAAATAACAATTAATAATTATCTACATTAATTATTAATCTAACCGACTTGAATGCAGCTACCGCTTCAAACGTGGTTTTAATTTTATTAATAGCCTCCTTTGTCTTGTCTAAACTTTGATTGTGCGGAATTTTAATCAATACATGTTTTAAGTATAAATTTCTTACTCTTGATACTGATGGAAATTCTGGACCCAAAATATGCTGCTTAAATGTTTGCCTTAACGCTTTAGCAAACCAATCGCTTGATTGTTCTACTTTATTATAATCTCTATGCTTAAATGTAATTTTAAGTAATTTAAAAAATGGTGGATATTTAAAATCGTAACGCTCTTGCAATTGCTCTTTAAACATTTTATCGTAACTATTTTCCGATACTTGCTGTAGAATTTTATGAAACGGATTATAGGTTTGAATAATTACTTTCCCTCTTACATCTGTTCGTCCTGCTCTACCAGACACTTGTTGTATTAACTGAAAACTACGTTCGTGCGCTCTAAAATCTGGAAAATTAAGCATATTATCTGCATTCATTATACCTACCAACTTAACATTTCTAAAATCTAAGCCTTTTGTTAGCATTTGTGTTCCTACCAAAATCTGAACTTCTTGATGCTCGAAAGCTGTTATAATTTTCTCGTAGCCATATTTACCACGCGTAGTATCTAAATCCATGCGCGCAACCTTATATTTGGGGAATAACTGCTTTACTTCTTCTTCTATTTGTTCGGTTCCAAAACCTTTAGCATCTAATGTTGGTGCATAACAAGCCATACATTTTTGAAGCATAGCCATAGTATAACCGCAATAATGACAACGTAACTGTTTACGGTATTGATGATACGTTAAACTAACATCGCAATTTGGACATTGTGGCGAATGTCCGCAAGTGGTACATTCTACAATTGGTGCAAATCCTCTACGGTTTTGAAACAATATAATTTGCAACCCTGCACTTAACGTTTCCTGCATTTCCTCCAAAAGCCTATCGCTAAAATGACCTTGCATTCTTTTACGTTTATGCTTATCCTTTATATCTACCAACTCTATTTCTGGCATTAAAACGTTATTAAAACGTTTTTTTAAAGTAACTAAATCGTATTTATCTTTTGTCGTGTTATAATAACTTTCTATACTTGGTGTTGCACTTCCTAATAATACTTTTGCATTAAAATGATGCGCTAATACTACAGATGCATCTCTAGCGTGATATCTTGGTGCTGGATCAAATTGCTTGTAAGATTGCTCGTGTTCTTCATCTACTATAATTAATCCTAGACTATTAAACGGTAAGAAAATACTAGATCTTGCACCTAATATAACTTGGGCAGAATCAGATTTATTTAAAACATTGTTATATACCTCAACACGTTCGTTTAACGTATATTTTGAATGAAACACAGCTACCTTATCTCCAAAATAAGTTTTCAGCCTATTAACTAACTGTGTGGTTAAAGCAATTTCTGGCAATAAATATAAAACCTGCTTTCCGTTTTCTAATGCTTCTTGAATTAATTTAACATAAACTTCGGTTTTACCTGAAGATGTTACACCATGAAATAACACCACATTTTTAGTTTCAAAAGACGCTTTTATTTGGGTTAATGCAACGGTTTGGTCTGGACTTAGTGTTTTTAAATCCTCGGTTTCATTAGAATAATTAATTCTATCGGTTTGAATAAAATACTGCTCAAGAATACCTTTTTCTATTAAAGTTTTTATTATTGAAGTACTAGCTTGACTTAATTTTACTAAGGTTTCAACTTTTATTGGCTCTTCAGTTTTAGATTGAAGCATAAACAACGTCATAACCACTTTCTTTTGCTTTTTTGCTCGGCTTAATTCCTCTAAAACCAACTGAAGTTGTTCATCTTTTAAATGGTTTTGATGTAACTTTACATATCTAATTAACTTAGGTTTGTATTTTTCGTAAATCTCCTCATCTAACTGAATTAACTCTTTTTCTACCAGCTTTTTAATAACCGGAAGTACATTTTTTTTATTCAAAATGGACGCTAATTCTTGAATCTTTAAAGTAGATTGATGCTGTAAAGCTTCAAAAACCAAATATTCATCGTCTGAAAGATTTGAAAATTCTGTAAACGCATCTTCTTTTCTTGTTATTAATGTTTCACTTTCTAATAAAAACGCACTTGGTAAAGAGGCGCGCATAACATCGCCCATTGTACACATGTAATAACTAGAAATCCATGTCCAAAATTTTAATTGCGATTCCAAAACCACAGGAGTTTCGTCTAAGATTTGATGAATTTCTTTAGCCTCATAAACTAAAGGTTTAGTATTATGAATATTTGCTACAATTGCAGTATAGATTTTAGTTTTACCAAACGGAACAGCTACGCGCATACCCACTTTTAGAAAAGTAGATTCCGCCTCTGTAATACTATATGTAAATAGTTTTTCTAAAGGAATGGGTAAAATTACGTCTATATAATAGTGCACTTATTTTTTAGCTTTTATTTTGTTAATTATTAGCAAACATTTATTTCAAAATATTCAAAATAGACAAACAACTATTAACTTAAAATGTGTTATGCTTTTTTTAAATAAATTTACATCTAAATGTTTAAACTAGTCAAATTTAACACCTCAAAAAAAGGAGATTAATTACTTAAATCTTTTCGTTTTTTTATTAAATTAATAGACATATTCAATTCAAAACCAAGAATTAAAATATTAGCATTTAACCATAAATAAACTAATAAAATCAATAACGCTCCAATAGAACCATAAAGTTCGTTATACTTGGAGAAATTCTCTATATAAATCCCAAATAAGTAAGAAGTTAAAATGGTTAAACAGGTTGTTAGCATTGCTCCTACTGAGAAGAATTTAGTGATTTTACCTTCTTTTGTCCCATAGTAATATAATGTAGATGTAGCCAAATACACCATCGAAACAAAAAAAGCATATGTTGCTGCTGTAGCCCAAAAACTAGTTTGTCTTTTTTGCAAATACCCGTGGGTTTCTAGATTATCTATAACATATAAATTAAAATACCCCAAAAACGCTACCGTAAGAATTAACAAAAAAGCTAAAATTAATGCGACACTTAATGCATATAAATACTGACGAATAAAGTTTCGTTTTAATTGATCGTGATAGGATTTTTCGAAACCTGCAAAAACAGCATTAACACCATTTGTCATTAAAAAAATGGAGACTAAAAACACAGACGAAATTAAGCCTACATTAGTATTATTATCTTCTAAATTCTTAAAAATAGCTTCGTCAAAAAAATCTGATGTTGTTGGTGGTAAAAACGATTCTAAAAAAATTAAAAAATCCGCCCTAAAACCTTCAATAGGTATGTATGGTATTATTACAATAATGAATAACAAAAAAGGAAATAACGCCATAAAAAAACTATAGGCTATTGCACTAGCTCTAGCTGTAATAGCTCCTTTTGCTAATCCAGTAACGTAAAGATTTAATAAATCGAAAACAGATAAGCCTTCTAGATTTTTTGGTTTTATTGCAGATAAACCCTTAACCACAAGATTAACTAATGGCACTTTTAATAAAAAAGTTTTTAGGTCGAAACTCATTTTAATTAACCGCTTTTAAACTTAAATCTAAATTATAAACCGAATGTGTTAATGCACCAGAAGAAATAAAATCTACACCGCAAAGCGCATAATCTCTAATGGTTTTTTCATTAATTCCACCAGAACTTTCGGTTAGACATTTATCTCCAATTAGTTTTACAGCAGTACGAGTATCGTCGTAATTAAAGTTATCTATTAAGATTCTATAAACGCCATCTGTTTTTAGAATTTCTTTAATTTCGTTTAAATCTCTTGCTTCAACTATAATTTTTAAATCTCTATTAGCTGCTTTTAAATAAGCTTGTGTTTTTTCTATTGCTTGTGTTATTCCACCTGCAAAATCTATGTGGTTATCTTTTAACATAATCATGTCGTACAACGCAAATCTGTGGTTTTCTCCACCACCAATTTTAACTGCCCATTTTTCTAAAGCTCTAATTCCTGGTGTGGTTTTACGTGTGTCTAATATTTTTGTTCCTGTACCTTTTAATAAATCTACAAAAAACGCTGTTTTAGTTGCAATAGCACTCATGCGTTGCATAGCATTTAAAACCAAACGTTCTGCTTTTAGAATAGATTGCGAACTTCCTGTTACGTAAAAAACAATATCACCATATTTTACAGTATCGCCATCATTAATAAAGGTTTCTACTTGTAAATTAGCATCTACATATTTAAACACTTGTTTAGCAAACTCTACTCCTGCAATAATCCCTTCGTCTTTAACTAATAATTTAGCTTTACCAGTTGCTGTTTCTGGAATACAAGATAATGAGCTGTGATCTCCATCGCCTACATCTTCCCTAATAGCATTTGCAATAATTAATTCTAGTTCTTTATTAAATTGTTCTTGAGAAATCATGTGATAAAAATTGTTTCAGCTAAGTTAAGAATTGAAATTAAAACTACGTTTATTTAATTTTCAAATTTAAAAAGTTTTATTTTTGAAGTATTATGACAATTAAACTTCTAACCATAGGAAAAACGGACAATTCTAATTTAGAAACACTAATGAACGACTACATTAGTAGATTAAATCACTACATAAAGTTTGAATTAGATATTATTCCCGATTTAAAAAAAGTAAAACATTTAAGCGAAGCGCAACAAAAACAAAAAGAAGGCGAGCTTATTTTAAGTAAATTAAAACCTACAGATGTTTTAGTGCTTTTAGATGAAAACGGAAAACAGTTTGACTCGGTTGGATTTTCTAATTATTTACAGAAACACATGAATTCCGGCATAAAACAATTGGTTTTAGTTATTGGCGGACCTTATGGTTTCTCTGATAATGTTTACAAAAAAGCGCAAGGAAAAATAAGCTTATCTAAAATGACGTTTTCTCATCAAATGGTACGCTTATTTGTAATTGAACAATTATATAGAGGTTATACTATTTTAAAAAACGAACCTTATCACCATAGGTAGGTTTTAATCACAATCAATTTTAATTGCTACGTATTTTATAATTTTAGTTATTGAAATTAATCGTTTTTCTGAATCTCTATAGGATTCTGTTTTACGTAAATAACGTCTTTTCTCTCTTTTATTTTTAAATGAAATACTCGAAAAAAATCTACCTTGATAAACTTTATAACCACTTTCTGGAATTTCATTAATTTGATAGAATGATGTCCTTTCTGGCAATGCATTTGCTTTAAACCTAACATCTTCTTTTAATAAAATAAAATCTTTAGTATTCAATAAATTAGATTGCTGATACTTAGATACTTTTCCGTTATTTACAATAGTATCCTTAATCTTAACGTACTTCCATGTTTCTTTTTTACTTAAATCTAGTGTATCTTTACTATAGCTGCATTTAAAATTAATAGTATCAAATTCTTTAAATACCTTTTCCGAAACTTTAGCATGGGCATATCTATTTTTAATTTCATGAAAAGATAGTTTAACAGAATCTTTACCGATTTTTTTGTTATTAATCACAGAAAGACTAAAACTATTATCTTTAGAATTAATATAAGAATAAGATATAAATTTATCCGACTTATTTACTAAAGTCGTTTCATATTCTAAAACATAGTCAAAAGAGAACACTTTATATTTAGGTTCATCTTGTGAAAAACAATTAGAGAAAAAAAACATTAAAACAAAAGCAAATAAAAATTTCATAAATCCTATTTTTACAAAACAAAATTAATCATTTATACCAATGAAACTAGTCTTCGCTACAAATAATCAAAATAAAGTAAACGAAATTCAAGGTTTAATTCCTGAACACATTACCATTTTAAGTTTAAAAGATATTGGTTGTTTAGAAGATATCCCAGAAACGCAACCTACTATTAAAGGTAATGCCATACAAAAAGCAGAATACGTTAAAAAAAATTACGGCTACAATTGTTTTGCAGACGATACTGGTTTAGAAGTAGAAAGCCTAAATAACGAACCAGGTGTTTATAGCGCGCGTTATGCTGGCGAGCAACGAGATGCAAACAACAACATGGATTTATTACTTAAGAATTTAACCCACAAAGAATATAGAAACGCGCAATTTAAAACAGTTATTGCATTACAAATTGAAGACCAACTAAACACCTTTGAAGGTATTTGTAAAGGCGAAATAACCACAACCAAAAAAGGTAAAAAAGGGTTTGGTTACGATCCAATATTCCGACCTAAAGGTTACGACAATACATTTGCGGAAATGGATTTAGACTTAAAAAACAAAATTGGACACAGAGGAAAAGCGGTACAATTGTTAGTTAATTATTTAAATGGTATGATTTAAAATCATAAAAAAGTGAGAAATAGCGCCTCCTAGTACAAAGAAGTGCCAAATTACATGGTTGTATGAGATTTTCTCTACTGCATAGAAAATGATGCCTATAGTATAAAAAGCACCACCTAAAAATAATAAGTGTATACCTTTTGGACTCATTATATTTTGAAGCGCTTCAAAATCTAAAACAATTAACCAACCCATTACTAAATACAGTAAAGTAGAAAATGTATTAAATCTACCAGTAAAAAACAGCTTTAAAAAAACACCAAACAAAGCAATTCCCCATACCAAAGCTAGTAATAAAAGTCCTTTGCTATTAATTAAGGATATTAGTAAAACTGGCGTATAAGTGCCTGCTATTAACAAGTAAATACTAATGTGATCTAAAACCCTAAACTTATGTTTTAAACTTTGATCTGTAACTGCATGATAAACTGTAGAGGCTGTAAAAAGTATAATTATAGTAAGACCATAAATTACTAAACTTAAAGTACTGTATTCTGTTTTATGAGTGTTTAGAATTAGTAAATAGACTAACCCTACTACACCTAACAACACACCAATTCCATGAGAAAATGCGTTTAAACGTTCTTCAAGGTTACTTTGTATTTTCATTAGTTATTTTTTTAGACCATTTTTTATGCGCTTCAAAATAATCAAAATCCAAAGCTGTTTTTAGTCCTTCAATTTTACTGTTTTCAAAATTTCTCAATAAAATATCTTCAATCAAATAATCTTCTTCATTTTCTATTGGATTATAAGCTACCTTTAAAGAGATGTCAAACATACTAGCAGTAGTGTTATACCAGAAAGCACGCCAACCGCTTCTTAAATTTTTAATTAAATCAAATGTAGTTGTACCTGTTTGTCTGTGAATTAGTTTTACTAATATTTGTCCTTCTGTTCGTGTAAGTTTTTTTAACTCCGAAGAAAACTCTTCTTCTATATATTTTTGAATTTTTTTAGAGTAAGATTTCTTATCACTTTTACGTTTTAACTTAGCCAAACGCTCATTTAAAGTTTGTAATCGTTCTGCTGCCAAATTAGCATATGGATAAACTTTTAACGTTTTACGTCTTAAAATTAGATAACGCCTTCTAGCTTTATTATCTGTAAATTTTAATTTTGGTAAAAGCTCAACCTCTTTCAGTTCTATTTGAGTAGAAAAAATAGAATCACCTTCTATTTTAATTAATTGTTTGTCTTCTGTAATAGAATCTTGAATAGCACCTATTTCTTCTTGAGAAAACAAAAAAAAGGGAATACTTAAAAACAAGAATAAAATATACTTCATGATGTATTAATAACTAAAATTATTCCAAAGTATTTAGAAACAAAAAATTATAGTATAAAATTACGAATTAAACCACTTTGTACTATTAATTAAATGTGAATATTCTTATTTTAGTGAAAAATTTAAATTAAAATGGCTCAAAAAAGTATACTTAACAAAAAGTCTATGGACTTTTTAGAAAAATATTTAAATAATGCATCTCCTACAGGTTATGAATGGGAAGGTCAAAAAATTTGGATGGATTACTTAAAACCATACGTAGACGAGTTCTTTACAGACACCTACGGTACAGCAGTTGGAGTAATTAATCCAGATGCTAAATTTAAAGTGGTAATTGAAGGTCATGCAGATGAAATTTCTTGGTATGTTAACTACATTTCTGATAACGGTTTAATTTACGTAACTAGAAATGGTGGAAGTGATCACCAAATAGCTCCTAGTAAAATTGTAAATATTCATACTAAAAATGGTATTGTTAAAGGTGTTTTTGGTTGGCCAGCAATACACACAAGAAATAAAGCTAAAGAAGAAGCTCCAAAACCAAATAACATTTTTATTGACTGCGGTTGTAAAACCAAAGAGGAAGTTGAAGAACTTGGCGTGCATGTTGGTTGTGTAATTACTTATCCAGATGAATTCCATATTTTAAATAAAAACAATTTTGTTTGTCGTGCTTTAGATAACCGAATGGGTGGATTTATGATTGCTGAAGTTGCGAGATTATTAAAAGAAAACAAGAAAACATTACCTTTTGGACTATACATTACAAATGCTGTACAAGAAGAAATAGGGTTGCGTGGTGCACAAATGATTACTGAAACTATTAAGCCTAACGTTGCAATAGTTACAGATGTAACTCATGACACTTCTACTCCAATGATAGACATGAAAGTACAAGGACATGTAGAAATTGGAAAAGGTCCTGTTATTGCTTACGCTCCTGCTGTACAGCAAAAATTACGTGATTTAATTACAGATACAGCAGAGGAAAAGAAAATACCTTTTCAACGTGCTGCTTGCTCTAGAGCTACAGGAACAGATACAGATGCTTTTGCATACAGTAATGGAGGAGTAGCTAGTGCTTTAATATCATTACCTTTACGTTACATGCATACAACTGTAGAAACAGTGCATAAAGATGATGTTGAAAATGTTATTAAATTAATTTATGAAACTTTACTTAAAATTGAAGACGGTGAAACATTTAGCTACTTTAAAAAGTAATAAATTATAACTTATTGATTAGCGTCTAGAATTTTATTTAGGCGCTTTTTTTTTAACTATGGACGAAGAAATAATAGACATTGTTACCATAACCGGAAAGGCAACTGGTGAAACAGCAAAAAAATCTGAGATTCACAAAAAAGGACTTTATCATAACACTGCCCATATTTGGTTTTATAACTCTAAAGGCGAAATTTTATTACAGCAACGTGCCAAATCTAAATTAATATATCCATTACTTTGGGATGTTTCTGTTGCAGGACATATAGATGCTGGAGAAACTATAAAGCAAGGTGCGCTTAGAGAAATAAAAGAGGAAATTGGGCTTGTTTTAAATGAAGAACAACTAACTAAAATTGGCGTTTTTAAATGTTTTAAAGATTACGAAAACGGATTTATAGACAACGAATTTCATCACACCTTTATAGCTGAACTATTGGTAAAAACATCTAAACTTAGTCCACAAAAAGAAGAAGTTGAAGATTTAAAATTAGTATCAATTACTGAATTTAAAAACCTATTAAGAAACAGTGATAAGAATAATCATTTTGTTGCTTCAAACTCAAAATACTATAAAGAAGTTGTTAAACACATAAAAAACAAAATCTCTAATGATTAAACTAATCTTATCTGCTTTAGCACCTGTAGCTCTTATTATAGCTTACATTTACTACAGTGATATTCACGAAAAAGAACCTAAAAAACTATTAGTCTTTTCATTTTTACTTGGTGCAATTGCTAGTGTAATTTTAGCACTTATTATGTATGAAGGTTTTGATGTTATTTTACCTTTAAAAGAAAACTTTAACATCCAAGAACAAATCATTAAAGCTTTTGTTGTTGTAGCATTTACCGAAGAATTTTGTAAATATATTATTGTTAGATATTACGCACAACCTAAAAAAGATTTTAACGAAAAATTTGATGGTATTGTTTATGCTGTAATGGTCTCTATGGGATTTGCAGCAACAGAAAACATTATTTATGTATTACAAAACGGCTATGAGATTGCATTAACTAGAGCTTTTACAGCTATTCCTGCACACGCAACCTTTGGAATCTTAATGGGGTATTTTATGGGAAAAGCTAAATTCAGAAAAAACAAATGGCTTTTAAATCTAACTGGATTAGGTTTAGCTATATTATTCCATGGTCTATATGATGTGTTTTTATTTCTAGATTTTATACCAGGAATTGCTGCGGGTGCTTTTGCATCTTTAATAATTGGTTTATTATTATCCCGAAAGGCTATTAAAAATCATCAAGACACTTCTAGATTTAAGACATAAAAAAAACCGAAGCTAAACAGCTTCGGTTTTTTTTCTATTGATTAATTTTTAATCCTGAATTCTAGATTCAGTAGAGTCTGTATCTAAGTAATTAGGAATTCCATCATTATCTGAGTCATCATTTAACGGATTTCCATCACCATTCTTATCGTTTGTTGGATCTCCATCTCCATCAGAATCAAAAGTTAAATCTGTATCTTCTAAATCTTCATCTCTAGTTAAAACGCCATCACCATCATCATCATTATCAAAGAAATTGCTTAAATTATCGCCATCTGTATCATCATCATACCCATCTTGGTTATTATTTAAGTCTTCTAAATGTGATGGAATATTATCTAAATCGTAATCGGTATCGTTTCTATCTACTAAATCAAAAGTAAAGAAAATTGGAGTATATGAATCAATACCAACTAAAGGCTGAGAAAAATAAC
>Ga0105354_1000981_pt1 | contig 17686 bp, 15 predicted proteins | sample GOMGulsemesocosm_FD_83658 | JGI IMG/M metagenome (GOLD analysis project Ga0105354, IMG submission 83658) | Methane-oxidizing microbial communities from mesocosms in the Gulf of Mexico - GOM9B Gulf of Mexico | ecosystem: Environmental > Aquatic > Marine > Cold seeps | place: USA: Gulf of America...
AAAATCCTTTTATCACATTATTTTATTATTTTTATTTATGTGGATAATTAATTTTATCCCGTTACTTTTAGTTGTACGAAAATACAGCGACCAAAAATAACGAGTAGAGAGACTATCAGATTTCCAACGCTTTACTAGCAAATTATTAAACTTTTTTTACAGTTTTTTTACAGCTTACAATAACAAAAAAACATAAGACAGGATTGACGTGACCTAGCCACTGTTCAACCAGTTCAAGTTAAAGATAAAATAAACTTTTCGGATAATAATTCGACAATCAAGGATTGGTGTTTTATATATGAAATAAACAGTTAAATTGCGGATTACTATGCAATTAATACCCAAAAGAAACTAATTGCATAGTGTTATTTCATCGTACTTTTTTTAGTCATATTGCTAGATGATAATTATGTGTGCCGGCTTTGATAAGACGGCGCATCTGAGCAAACACATTAAGTTAAGGTGACGAATTCTTCTGCTGAAGTGGGGTGAATGGCAATGGTATTATCAAAGTCAGCTTTGGTTGCGCCCATTTTCATCGCTACCGCAAATCCTTGCAGTAATTCATCACTACCAAAACCGATAGAGTGAATACCAATAACTTTTTGTTCTTCACCCGCACAAATCAATTTCATCCGGGTTGGATCACGGTAATCTTCGGTAATTGCTTGATACAAGGCGGTAAACTGCGAGTTATAGACCTTAATATTATCTTCACCATACTCGCTAATAGCTTCAGCCTCTGTTAAACCAACGGTACCAATCACCGGATGACTAAAGACCACGGTAGCAATACCAGTATAATCTAAGTGCTCATCAGGCTTCTTATTAAATAATCGCTCACACAAACGACGGCCCGCTGCCACGGCTACCGGTGTTAGTTGCGCACGACCCGTGTTATCGCCAACCGCGTAAATACCGGCAACATTGGTGTTTTGATACTTATCGGTAGCAATATAACCACGCGCGTTAGTTTCAACACCGGCTTTTTCAAGATTAATATTATCAGTAGCCGGCTCTCTGCCTATTGCCCATACCACGGAAGCTACTGGACCTACACTATTCCCATTTGTTAAATGTACAATCAATTTACCATCGGTGCATTTCTCAATACGTGCTGGCGTACTATGACTATGCAGTGTCGGGCCATGTTTTTCCATTTGCTCAACTAAAGTGGTTGATAACATCTCATCAAAGCTGCGTAATGGCTTTTCTTTACGTACCAATAAGTGAGTTTCGCTGCCAAGCGCATAAAATACTCCTGCCAATTCAACCGCAATATATCCTGCGCCAATCACGGCAACCGACTCTGGTTGGCTTTCTAGAGCAAAAAAACCATCGGAATCAATGCCAAATTCAGCCCCTTCAATATCAGGAATTGACGGACGTCCGCCGGTAGCAATGGTAATATGGTCGGCTGTGTATAACTCGCCATCAACTTCAACGGTATTTTTATCAACAAACTTGGCAAAACCGTTAATTAAGGTTACCTGATTAGCGGCAAAGCCACGCTGATAGGCACCATGAATGCGCTCAATATAAGCCTCACGGTTTTTAACTAAATGCTGCCAATCGAAGCCTTGTTGATCGAGTTTGAAGCCGTAATCGCGCGCATATTTGAGCGCATCACTAATTTGGCCAGCATACCACATTGCCTTTTTAGGGACACAACCGACATTGACACAGGTTCCCCCTAAATACTTTGCTTCAATAACCGCGGCTTTTTTTCCTAGTTTAGCAGCTCGATTTGCAGAAGCGATGCCGCCACTTCCGGCGCCAATGGCTAAATAATCAAAATGTTGTGTCATACCCTAATCCCTAAATGATGTTAATAGTGTTATTACTTGCACTTATTGTTCTTATATAAGTACAAAAACCGATGATTCAATATAAGCCGAGCAAATAAAAAAAAGCGAGCTAAGCTCGCTTTTTATTTAGCATTGTTTATTAAAACGTAACTTAACTTACGGCTTTAACCGCAGGCTTACTGCCCACGACCCCGTAATAGGCAATGAAAACATAACAAACAGCGGGTAATAAAAAGGCTAGTTGCACACCAATGGCGTCGGCCAACAATCCTTGGAACAATGGAATAATAGCACCACCTACAATCGCTAAACATAAAATTCCTGAGCCTTGGCTGGTATGCTCTTTTAAACCATTTAGCGCTAAGCTGAAAATAGTTGGGAACATAATTGAGTTAAATAAACCCACTAATAAAATAGCAATCATAGCAACATCACCCGAAGAGAATACCGCCACCAAGATCAATAGCATTGCCATTACCGCACAAAAACAAAGCGCTTTACCGGCATTTATTTTTTGCATTGCCGCCGCACCAATAAAGCGCCCGACCATTGCCCCGCCCCAGTAATAAGCAATATATTTAGCGGCATCAACTTCTGCTAGGCTAGCAATACTTGGCTCGGCAAAAAAACTGACAAGAAAGCTACCTATGGATACTTCGGCACCAACATAAACAAAAATACCCACAGCTCCGAGTATTAGATGACGAAACTGCCACGCACTACCACTGGTTACTTCATCGGTAGTTGATGACTCATTCGTGCTTAATACCGGTAATTTTAACCAAGCGAAAATAGCCGCGAGTATTAATAGCATTGCAGCAAGCGCTACATAGGGCATTTGTACCGATTCTGCCGAAGCTGCTTTACTCATTGCTGAACCCGCATGATCTAAGATTAAAATAGCACCTAGGTAGGGCGCCACGGTAGTGCCCAATGAATTAAAAGCCTGAGTCATGGTTAATCGTGATGACGCGGTTTTCGCATCCCCTAACATGCTGACATAAGGATTAGCAGAGACTTGCAGTAACGTAATGCCACTGGCAAGAACAAATAATGCAACTAAGAATACTGGGTAACTATGCATTGACGCTGCAGGGTAAAACATCAAACAACCTAATGCCGCAACAATTAAACCGCCGACAATGCCTTTTTGATAACCAATGCGTTTTACTATCGCCCCTGAAGGTAGGGAAACTATAAAATATGCACCAAAAAAACAAAATTGTACTAGCATTGCTTGGGTGTAACTTAAATCAAACACCCCTTTAAGATGTGGGATAAGAATATCGTTCAAACAGGTAATAAAACCCCACATGAAAAATAATGACGTAAGTGATGTTAACGCAAAGGTGTAATTGCCATTATCACCCGTAAGTGTTTGGTTATTTGAATCTGCGACCATAGGTTGTGCGGCCATTAATTTCCCCTTTAATATTGGCTAGTAGTACTGTTAAGTTATACCTTCAAGCAGTACCTTTACTCGACAGCTTGAAGTCTTATCTTGATCATCGTTTAGCTGAACAGGCTTTATTCATAGTAAAAAACGCCCACTTGTTTCACTAAACGCTACAGCATAAAAAACTATCTTCTATAAATATAATTAAAGTTTTTTATGTATTCATTAGCTAAAGTTATAAGTGATAGCTTACCACGTAACTATTAAGCGAATGAGGGTCGTTTAGCTAAACGACTACAAAAATCATCTACATTTTTTAACACGTATCCCGCTGAAAATATACGGCTATGTACGCCCGATAAAGCGCCCTTTGCTAATTGAACCGTGTAAGCCTAGCAAAACAAAGCGAAACACCTCATTAAACATGGCCAGCAGCGTAAATATCCAATAAATATGACCCCTTCTAGCTTTACCCCCTTGAATATTCACCCATTAGGCTGCACATTTACAGTATCATTTTTATAACCGTGTTTATTATGACTAACCCTTTATTGCAAAATTTCGACTTACCGCCGTTTTCACAGATTAAACCTGAGCAGGTAAAGCCAGCGGTTGAACAAACTATTCAACACTGCAAAGACGTAATCGCAGCAGTATTAACCACCAATGAACACTTTACCTGGCAAAATTTAGTTGAACCAATTGATTTGGCTGATGATGTGTTATCAAAAATTTTCTCCCCCATTTCTCACATGAATTCGGTGGTTAGTACCGATGAATTACGTGCCGCTTATGAATCATGTTTACCGCTACTGTCTGAATACAGCACCTTTGTTGGCCAGAACCAAGCGCTGTATCAAGCTTATCAAGATTTAAAAGACAGCGATGAGTTTGCTACTTTAACTACCGCACAACAAAAAGTGATCACCAATGCACTGCGTGATTTTAAATTATCCGGTATCGCGTTAGCTGATGATGATAAAAAACGTTACGGCGACATTGTCAGTCGTTTATCCGAATTAGGCTCAGGTTTTAGCAATAATGTGCTTGATGCCACCCATGCTTTTAGCGTCAATATTTCCGATAAAGCTGACTTAGCGGGTTTACCTGACAGCGCACTGGCGGCAGCAGCGGCATTAGCCGAAAGCAAAGCACAATCAGGCTACTTATTCACCTTAGACATTCCAAGTTATTTACCGGTAATGATGTATTGTGACAACCGAGATTTAAGAGAGCAGCTACATCGCGCTTTTGTTACTCGTGCTTCTGAGCAAGGCCCGAATGCCGGTGAGTTTGATAATAGCGACATTATGAATGAGTTGTTAGCATTGCGTCACGAATTAGCCCAGCTGCTCGACTTTGACAATTACGCACAGCACTCATTAGCCACCAAAATGGCCACCGACACTAGCGAAGTACTCGACTTTTTAGAAGACTTAGCGGTGAAATCAAAACACCAAGGCGAGCAAGATTTTAAAGAGCTTACTGATTTTGCCGCCAGCGAATATCAACAAAGCGATCTTAACGCGTGGGATTTAGCCTATTACAGTGAAAAGCTAAAACAAAGTCGTTACGCTATTTCTGATGAACAGTTACGCCCATATTTCCCGAAAGACAAAGTAGTTAGCGGTTTATTTGAAGTGGTGAATAGAATCTTTGGTATCACCATTAAAGAGCGTAACGAGGTTGATGTTTGGCATGACGATGTGAAGTTTTACGATGTCTTTGCCAACAACGGCGATTTACGCGGTAGCTTCTATCTCGATTTATACGCCCGTGAGAAAAAGCGCGGTGGCGCGTGGATGGATGACTGTGTTGGTCGTCATGTATTAAGTACCGGAGCAGTGCAACACCCGGTTGCCTACCTAACCTGTAACTTTAATGGCCCCGTTGGTGATAAACCGGCACTATTTACCCATGATGAAGTAGTGACCTTATTCCATGAATTTGGCCATGGTATTCACCATATGCTCACTCAAGTCGATGCATCCGCCGTTGCTGGTATTAATGCAGTGCCTTGGGATGCGGTAGAATTACCGAGTCAATTCTTAGAAAACTGGTGCTGGCAAAGTGAAGCGCTTGAGTTTATTTCAGGCCATTATGAAACCGGAGAGCCATTACCACAGGCGTTATTAGACAAAATGCTGGCCGCTAAAAATTTCCAATCGGCAATGCAAATGTTACGTCAGCTAGAATTCAGTATTTTTGATTTTACTATGCACGCTAATTACCACAGTGATTCAGGCAGTGATCATATTCAACAAACCCTCAATCAAGTACGTGAACAATACGCGGTCGTTAAAGCGCCTGAATTCAACCGTTTTCAGCATGGCTTTGGTCACATCTTTGGCGGCGGTTATGCGGCCGGTTATTACAGTTACAAATGGGCTGAAGTCTTATCTGCCGATGCCTTTGGTTTATTTGAAGAGCAGGGTATTTTTAACCCGAAAACTGGCCAAGCCTTTTTAAACAATATCCTTGAGAAAGGAGGCAGTGAAGAGCCAAGTGCTTTATTTGCTGCCTTTAGAGGCAGAGCGCCAGAAATTGACGCTTTACTACGTCATTCAGGCATTGAGGCATAAGCGAGTCATGACTGAAAAATTTTCGCGTTTATATCAACGTGCCGCCGATCGAAAAGGCGGCGCTACCGCGCTAGAAGCCCTGATGGTAGTACCATACGGCAGCATGGCAACAGCCGATGAATTAGCAGCGCTCAGTGACGACAGAGTACTGAGCGCTTTTACTCGCCAAGTATTTAAATCGGGCTTTGTTTGGCGGGTCGTTGAAAATAAGTGGCCTAATTTTGAAGAGCTTTTTTTCGATTTTAATATTGAAAAAATACTGATGATGCCCGAGGAGATGCTGGAGCGAAAAGCTGCAGATCCTAAAATTATCCGTAACTACAACAAAGTAAAAACCATTAAAGCCAACGCACAAATGATTTTTGATTATCAAATCGATAATAAGCGCTCTTTTGCACAGGCGATTGCCGACTGGCCCATTACCGATATTATCGGTTTATGGGCTTACCTGAAAAAGCATGGTCAGCGACTAGGCGGTAATACCGGCCCGAACGCGCTGCGCTTTTTAGGTAAAGATACCTTTTTACTCAGTGGTGATGTTGAAGCGTACTTACGTGCGCAAAAAATCATTGATGGCGGTTTACAAAGCAAGAGAAGCTTAACTGCTATTCAAAGCTATTTTAATGACTTACACGCTGAGACCGGTTATAGCTTAATGCAGCTTAGCCGGTTAATTGCCTTTGCTGGTGGCGATAATGTTGTGCAACTAGAGAGCTTTGCCTGATGAGCAACACTCACTACCCGCACGTTGCCGTCGCTTACCTCGATGCGATTGATAGCGATGCAGCGAAAAGAGTCGCTAAAAAATGGCACTTTAACTATATCGGCGATGCGGCCTCAGCCAGTAAACACCCACAACTTAAATTTTTATTACAGTTTAATCAGCACATGCTTGAACTGATCAAATTAGACGAGCCTAAACTCGGCGGTATAAAAGTAGACTTGGTTGAAGGCGCGAGTGCTCATCGACGTAAGTTTGGTGGCGGTCGCGGTCAAGATATTGCTAAAGCCGTTGGTCTCAAACATGGTTTCACGCCGCATGTACTCGATGCCACCGCAGGTTTAGGGCGTGATGCCTTTGTGTTAGCCAGTTTAGGTTGCCAAGTGACCTTAATGGAACGAATGCCCGTAGTGGCCGCATTACTTGAAGATGGTTTAAATCGCGCCAAAATAAATAGTGATGTTGGCGACATTGCCAACCGGATGCAGTTGGTGCACGCCTCATCGATTGACCAGATGGATTTAGCTGAGCAAGTTGATGTTATCTATTTAGATCCGATGTATCCGCATCGTGAAAAATCAGCGGCAGTTAAAAAAGAGATGCGCGTTTTTCAATCGTTAGTGGGTGAAGATTTAGATGCCGATGCCTTACTGTCACCCGCACTCGAATTAGCGCAATATCGCGTGGTAGTAAAACGACCGAGTTATGCTGAAAATCTTGCTGATAAAAAGCCGAGCACCTTAATTAAAATGAAAAAAAACCGTTTTGATATTTATGTCAATCAAGGTATTCCCAAGGGGAGTTAACCACTCCCTTAATCAAGCTACACAGCCCTGAAATCTTAATAGGCAGCCACCGCTATGTGCCAGCAGCATTCAATCGCTTATTTTAACTCATTGAATTTATTAACTTGTCGTACCTTGTCGTTAAAATGTCGTGGGGAAAAGCTGGATAAATTAGCGAATATGCAGATAATTACCTAAGTTGTTTTCAACGTTATAAGGTGAAAAAATTGTTCATTTCAACAAGTAAATTAAAAGCATTACGTTGCGAAAATGGCTGGTCGCAAGAGGTGTTAGCCACAGCAACAGGCTTGTCGGTAAGAACCATCCAACGTATTGAAGCTAATGGTAAAGCCTCTGCTGAATCAACGTTGGCGATCGCGTCTGTTTTTAATTTATCTCCTCAAGCCCTGAAAGCAACAGCTACTGAAATTGAAGTTAACTGGACGAGGACAATTATTATGAAAAACATTATCGCTTTACTAATCATCTCTAGCGCAATCGGCATGTTAATTCTTCTCGGGGCGAGTACCGCGTTATACATGGACGCTGCCTCTGGCATTTTTTTAATACTATTCTTATACGCTGCCACTATCATTACGTTTGGCACCAGTGGCCTGTTTAACTCATTAACGGGGCTTAAATATTTATTTACTGAAGAAATGGTTGGCGGCGTTAAAGCACAATATTTAGCAAAACTTTACCGTAGTCAGGTTACGTTTTTGTATGGCGGTGCATTCATTGCGTTAATGATTGGTTTTATCGCAATACTGGGTAATATTGATACCTATGAAAATTTTGTGTTTTTAAGAGCATCTGCGGTCAATCTAATTGTTTTATTTTATGCTGCAGTACTGTGTGAAGGGGTATTTCGGCCTTTAAGTATTAAACTAAACACTTGTGATATAAAAGAGTAGCAACATTTAAGGAGTCAACACTAGGGATTTTGCTTGGCTGACGGCTTACCCCATATATTTACTCGGTTGCAGTTCTTGAGCGCTCGGCTAGTATTGTCTACAATAGCGCACTTTTTTTAATCTAAGAGCATAATATGACTGATACTAAATCCCTACCCGACTTACCAGATCGCCTTTCGGGTAATCCTCGTAGCCCATTTCATATCGAAGCTATCTTCGAGCATAATATTGGTATTCGCATTAATGGCAAAGAACGTAACGACGTTGAAGAATACTGCATCAGTGAAGGTTGGGTTAAAATCCCTTCACCTAAAGCGTTAGATCGTCGCGGGCAGCCACTATTAATCACGATAAAAGGCACCGTTGAAGCTTATTATAGCTAGCGAGTACTAAAGGTTTTATCCATAGTTATACTAGGATGAAAAATCTACTGCTCATATCTTTTCACTACCTAGATATGAGCTTATCTACTGTAATATTCATTACAACGATCACAATAAAAACCAGTCAAGTATCCTCAAAACCTATTAAGCTATTGTTTTAGCTTCAATAAAAGCTATTGAATCACGCCAATCCCCCCAAGTTTACCTAACAGCATAGGTTAACCTTTGATATTTAGTCACCTGTAAGTGGTAGCCAAAAATCGGCGATAAAGTCTATAGTATGAATAATCAGCGTTCTATTACCGATTATTACCCCTAAATTGTGCTGTTCATGCGCTGATAAATATATAAATATTATCCTTATATTCTTGTTTTTATGAGCTAGTATTAGATAAAAATAGTTTGGCGATACTAATCTGACTACCGCCCTGACAATGATGGAATTTTTTACATGGAATGTAAATTAGAGCAAGTCCCAACGAATGAGCACGCAGCCACTCAATCGTTAATCAAATTACTCACCGCAAAAATCACCCGAGAAAAATCACCTAATGGCGAGGTGCTTCGAGATGCCCACCCTAAACAGCATGGCTTAGTTAAAGCAAAATTTATTATTAATAAAGATTTACCTGCTCAATATCGTATCGGCATCTTTTCAGCGCCGCAGACTTTTGATGCTTGGCTACGATTTTCCAATCAATCAGCGCCAATACAAGCGGATAAAGACAAAGATATTAGAGGCCTCGCAGTAAAGTTACTTAATGTGCCCGGTAAAAAACTATTAACGGGACATGAAAATGATAACAATCATGATTTCATTACTATTAGTACCGATGCGTTTATTACTAAAGATGTGGCCGAGTTTAACGCCCTAATTAAAAGTATTATTAAGAGTAAGTTATCGGCACTGTGGTTTTTTCTGTTTCATTGGCGGGTGGTAAAAAACCTAATCAACGCCAATAGACAGTTTGTTACTCCGTTAGCTATTCAGTATTTCAGCTGCACTCCCTATTTATTAGGGGATACCGCCGTAAAATATACCATTAGGCCTAGGGAAGCCAGCAAGAATACTTTACCTAAGACGCCGACGGATAGTTATTTAAAAGACATCATGAAGCAACAATTGCGTACAGAAAGTGTTTGTTTTGATTTTATGATCCAACTGCAATCAGATCCTAAAGCTATGCCGATTGAAGATCCAGGAGTCGCGTGGGATCAAAAAAAATCCCCTTTTTATAGCGTTGCCACCATTGAAATCCCCAAACAAGAGTTTGATTCGCCAGCACAACATCAATACGGAATAGAGATGTCATTCAACCCATGGCGTTGTTTAAAAGAGCACCGACCATTAGGGGGGATCAACCGTGCCCGAAAATTTGTTTATGAGGCGATATCAAAATATCGTCATCATGAAAATGGTACCCAATTAACAGAGCCGACAGCGATGGTTGATTTTTCAGCGTCAGCTATTCCGGTAAAAACGTCTTAACAAGGTCATTAAATCACGTCGAACAATATAGGGAGATAAAATATGTCGAATATTGCAGGTAAAACATTCGCAATGAATGTTATCACGCCAATTAAAGGTGTAAATTTTTATATTAATAAAGTCATTTTTTGGTTTGCCAACACCAAACTAGCGTCATCACGATTAGGCGGGTTAGCCACACTCTCTTTGATCCACTACGCCAGGTGGGTACTTATTGGCAAAGACCAGTTTCCGCATTTACACCCGGATCAACCCAAAGAAGATTTACATTATAATTACATGCTTTTTCATAGTAATTTTAATGGTAGCTGGGATCAGTATGTCGACTCTTTTCACAAAGCAATTCCTAAAGGCTTAGACTTGCTATGGCGTAAAAATGTTAAATACCCTGGCTCAGTACCGCTACAACCCTTTCACGCTTACATCAATTTCAATCAAATTTGGACCAGTCATTACTATAGTGCCTACCCCAGTGCGGCAGTCAACGATGTTAAATCGGCTAAAAAAGTAAAGACCGCGTTAGTCGCACTTACCGACAAGGTAGAGACCCTTTCAGATCAAGCATTTAAAGAGGCTTATGATGAGATGTTAATCGACTTACAGCATGATGTTAGTGTGATGGAAGACACTCCGGTCGTTAGTTTAGCAAGCCAAGCGGTTAAAGATAGAAGAGCTAAATATCAGGAAACTATTAGCATGAATTCCGATAAAGTGATTCCAATTCAACGCACGGCTAATAAATAGGGAGTAGAAGATGTCAAATGTTGCGAGTAAAGCTTACGGTTTAACCATTTTAAGCCCAATAAGAGAAAAAATTGCTCAGGGCGTTTCTGGCTCGGTGTTAACAAGATCCGTTATCGAAGATCTAAAACTCCATCAACACAGTCCTTTTGCTAAGGTAGCCAATACCTATTTAGCGCGTTTATATGTGCTTAACGATGTTATGTTTCAAGGCTATCCTGAGCAAGAAGATCACTTAAAGTCTAAATATTTGGTGTTCGCCAGTAACTTTTATGGTGATCTTGATGAGTACTTAACCGGCCTGTGGCATGGAGCACAAGCTGATGTAAAGCAAATTTGGGCACACTGCTATGATTTCGAGTCAGTCACCGATGAAGCTTCTTTCTTGATTTACATGAAGAAGTGCCAACTAGAAACCACATTCTTTTTTAATGGTTCCGTCGGTTTAGGTGAAGATGATATTTCATTAAACGAGCAACTGAAGGCGCTTTATTTAAAACAAGAGTTTGCAAAGTTTGTCTGGAATAATCAAAGCTTAAGCCCTAATGAATTAAAAGCAGCTTTTATAGAATTCAGCCATATTACACAACCCAATCAACCAGAGCCTAGCTGGGCACCTGGCCATAGTGACATAGCTCAAGGATAGAGAGAGATAACAATGACTTTAGATATAAATGATATTCAAGGAAATATAATTAAAGCATATGGCCATTTTAACCTCCCTAAAGTGCGCTATGTTTTTTTGAAGGTGGCTAACCCAGATGTCGGTAGAGCTTTTATTCAAGCGCTACTCGATCAAGACTTCATTACTCGAGCCGGCTCATGGAGTAGTAAAAACCCCGCCGCGATTACCACCAATATTGCTTTTACCTATAACGGTTTAAAAATACTCGGTGTGCCTAGTGCATCGTTGTCGACCTTCCCGAGTGAATTTTCCGAAGGGATGAAAACTCGCCGTAGCATTCTTGGTGATGATGGTATCAGTTCACCTGAGCACTGGGATCCTATTTGGCAAAACGATGAAAATATTCATATTTGGATGTCATTTAATGGCAGAACCACCGAAGACGTTATCAATCGATATAACGATGTAAAAGAGCTGATTGATAGCCTCGATGAATTTAACGGTGAAGCGGGAGTTGAGTTGTTATCGGGTCATCGCGCGGCCAATGGAAAGCTTCAAGATTATCAAGAAGGTGCTGCACTTGAAATAAACGGCTTACCCACCAGAAAAGAGCATTTTGGCTTTGATGATGGCATTAGTGATCCCTTCTTTAAAGGGTGTGGTCAACCTGCTGCGTATGTGGTTGGGGGCGGCAAGCCGAAAGCATCAGCTTCGGACTCGGGTGTAGATCTTACTTCGCCTAACTCATGGGCGCCGCTCGAAACCGGTGAATTTATTCTTGGCCACCACGATGAAGCCTCAGAGATCCCACTTGCGCCAATTCCCCATGATTTATCTAAAAATGGCAGTTTTATGGTTTACCGTAAACTCCATGAAAATGTAAAAGCATTTAACGATTACTTAGATAACCTAAGTGAAGACTATGCTGAAGGAAGAGAAGCATTAGCGGCTAAAATGGTGGGTCGCTGGAAAAATGGTGCGCCACTCGCCAGCTTTCCAACCGAAGCCGAGGCGACTATTTTTGGTGATAAATACGCAGCTGCAGTCGCTAATTTAGGTAAAGGCGCTAATGCACAAGAAAATATAGCTAACCTTAAAGTCTTTCAAGATTTAGATATTCAGCTGAGAGGTTTTAATTATAATGCCGATATAGAAGGCAGTAGCTGCCCAATGGGGGCGCATATTCGTAGAACTAACCCAAGGGGCGCTTTGGAGTTTGGTGTTGAAGACGCTTATCAAACGCCCGGCGCATTAATTGATCGCCGACGTATTTTAAGACGCGGTCTGCCGTATGGTAAATTTGAACGAGGGGCGACTAATGACAATGGCGATCATGGCATTATTTTCATGGCAATAAATGCCAGCATTAAGCGCCAATTTGAGTTTGTTCAGCAACAATGGGTGAATTACGGTAATGATTTTAAACTTGCCAATGACCGTGATCCTATTTTAGGTAATCACCCTACCGATGAACATACCGGCTGCCCAATGGGGCGCATGATCATCGAAGGTTCGAAAGAAGAAAAAAAGGCACCATTTTTCTGTGGCAACATTCCTCGATTTGTAGAAACTCGTGGTGGCGATTATTTCTTTATTCCCAGTATGACCGCAGTACAACTCATTGCTAATGGTATAGTCGATCCCACTTAGCTGCACTGAAATATAGCGCTTCACCAGCCAATATATTTGCTACGTTATCCTGAAAACGATTAAAGGCCAGCGCTTTTAATCGTTTTTTTATGTCGTGTTTATCTGGGCTGAGCTAGTTAAATTAACCACGTCACGCAAACTATGTTAAATCCCTAAACGGCTACCAGCGGCAACGCCAAGGTAAAACAAGCACCGGATAAAGATTGCTGATTTTGCACGCCAATAGTGCCTTGATGCCAATCGGCAACTTTGGCACATATGGCTAACCCTAAACCAAAGTGCCCTTGTTCACGCGAGCGATCAACATCAAGCTTTACGAACGGGGTAAAGACCACATCGAGTTTATCGGGGTCGATACCTTTGCCATCATCTTCTACCGTAATCAGCAACTGCTTGGCGGTAACCGTTAACGTCAGTAACACTTGTTGGTTAGCGTAACCTATGGCATTGCTGATTAAATTAACGATAGCGCGATAACACCAATGATAGTCAAGCGGATAGCTATAATCTGACAACTCACTGTTAAGGCTTACGGTAACTTGCTGTTGCTGAGCAAGCGCTTGGCAATCATTCATGGCTGAGTTGAGTAAACGGTTAATTGAGGTTTTCTGTTTTTTCAGGTGCAGTGCTTGGCGTTCCATTGAGGCGTATTCTAGAAACGCACTGGTCATTTCTTCCATATTGGTTAATTCACTGTCCATTCGCTTAAGATAGTTATTTTTTTTCTCAAGGGTGTCACTATCTTGCGCGGCTTCTAAACCAAAACGTAAACAGGCAATGGGGGTACGAATATCATGAGATAAGCTACGCGCTAAAATTTTGTTATCTGCCACTAATTTTTCAATTTTACCCGCCATACTATTAAAGCTTGTTTCAAGCATTTTCACGTATGAAAATCGGCTTGGCTCAATCCGCACATCCAGCTGCCCTGCGCCAATTCTCGCCGCGGCACTATTCAGTAAATACAATCTTCTGCTCAGTGGAAATACCCACATCATCAAGATAACGCAAATGCCTAAATACATAGCGATGGTCAGCGCAAAGTTTAACGGTTCATTTTCTGTTTGCTCAAGCGGAAAATTAAGCTGCAGTAAATACTCAGGATGATGCGCTAATTTTGTTAATAAATACTGTTCATTTTGGGTAGCAAGTAACAACGTACCCTGTTGTTCTAGTTGAGTTAACAGCGATCCTGGTAAAGCAATACCTTTACTAAATACTAGCTGGCTTTTTATCTGATATTGCTGCTGAAACTGCTGTACTGTGGTGCTTAATTCCGCTGATATTTTACTATTGAGCTGAGCCGCTAACCCTAGCGATAGTTGTCTATACAATAAGTTCAGCGAATTTTCTGGTACTGGTAGCTCAGTTGATTCTTCATGCTCAGCTAGCTTATCTAAGCCCCAACCGATAAAAAACAAAGAGCCCAGTACCGTAAAAATAATACTGATATAAAGGCCACGCATTGTTAGCCGTTATCCTGTGAGATCGGTGTGGCGTTCATTGCGGTCGTAGGTTCCGGATTGGCATCATCCCACGCATCACTAACGAATAAATAACCTTTTCCCCACACCGTTTTAAATTTTTTCGGCTTGAGCGGATCATCATTAAAGGCTTTACGTAAATTAGAGAGCATCACGTCGAAACGGCGATCTAAGCCGTCGTATTCGAAGCCTTTTAACGCCATAAATACTGAATCGCGATCAACCACATCACCCGCATGCTGGGCCAAATACGTTAAAAAGGCAAATAAGCTCGACGATAGCGAGATTTCTTGATTTAAGTAGGTAACCCGTTTAGCTTTAGGGTTAATGATGAGCTGACCAAACGTTAAGTTGTCATCAACTGCCGCTTTGGGTGCTGGCGTTGCCAATTGTCTATTAATTCTCGCCAATAAGGCTCGAGGTCTAACCGGCTTAATCACATAGTCATTAGCGCCGGCTTCTAAACCGATCACTTCATCAAATTCATCCGCCCTAGCGGTGAGCATAATAATAGGTACCGTGGAGTTTTGACGAATCTGCCGGCATACTTCAATACCATTTAACCCGGGTAGCATCACATCGAGCAGCACTAAATCTATCGCCTGTGTTTCTACTTGAGCAAGCACTAAATCGCCTCGTTCAACATGTATGACGTTAAAATGTTGTTCGGTTAAGTATTCACACACCCAGTTGGCTAAACTGATGTCATCTTCCACTAATAAAATAGTACTCATGTTTACCCTTTCGCTGTAAAGCAATTCTTTAAACTATGCGCGTTCACACCGTGCTTTTAAAATAAGCGCCAGCGACGCCTTCTGGTATTGTTTTTATGTAACCAACTAACCACGACTTCTGCTTCAGCAATGAGTTTATCCCCTTCAAAACTGCGTAATTGATAATGAATGTTTTCACTTGATTCAAACTCGATCACTGCTTTACCTTGGCTACTGTTAGACCAGCATTTTAGCTGTTTATGCGTTTGCTCATTGGTCATTTGATATAAGCATAACGCGGGCGCCAAAGCGTGCTGCCACTGTATTTTTAATGTCGCAAAGCAATCTCTTCCTTGACGCATGGTGACACATTGCTGCGGCTGTACACTAAAACTTACTTGCGTTTTTTCTTCAGCATTGGCTGCTTGAGCATTTCCGGTCATCATAAGTACAAGCAGAGCAATTCCTTTGCTAATGCTAGAATACATACTTCACTCCAGCCATAAATTGCGTGAGTGAGCTTTTATCCACTAAAGGACTGCGCTTAATATTTTTCGAATAGAAGCTTTGAGTAATACCGGCATTAAATGACCAATGAGAAGACAATGGATATTGCGCATAAACCTCTAGCTGTGCTCGGTAGCTGCTATCGGCTTCAAACAGAGGCCTAACGGCACTAACTTCATCAGCATCAACACCAATGTAGTAGTCAATCAATGCTTGTTGATAAAAAGTTAAGCCAGCGCCAAAGTAAATATCCCAATTTCTATACGGTAGCAAATAACTATAAAAACTATCGATGATCAAGCCACTGGCATAATCGTCTTCACCGTCGTTTATGTCAATGGCGCGCGCGGCAGCAACATCAACAAAGAAAATTGAATGCTCAAAAAAGTGCGAATAACGCAAGGCAAGGCCACCGGTACTGCCTCGGTCATCTAATCCTGTTAATTGCGGAATAGCCGATTCTTGATGCTCAATAATTTTTTCAGCCTCAAAGCCTTCGATATAAGTCTTGATCAGTACATCAAGCTGCCAATCATCGCGGACAACAATTTGATAACCGAGTTCACCGCCATCAATTGATGCCAAAGAGCGCCTCGAATTGGTTTGTAAAAAGAAGCCCTTATAATAAACGTCTAAAAGTAAACCAAGCTGTAGATAATCCCATGACTGAGTTTGTTCTACATCTTTTAAGATGGTTTGGCTTTTATTGAGCGATAAATCCACCACAAAAAGCCATTCAAAATCATCTTTCGTTACAGGGCTATTAGGGGCAGTTTTTTCAATTCTTTTTTCTTTAGCTAGTTTGACCGCTCTTGCTAAGATAGAGCTTTCTTCCGCTTGCTTTTGGTTAATTAAGTCTTTGCTCTTCGAGCCTTCTGCTTCCTGCGTGGCTTCAGCAACACTGATCACTGAAAAGGCATAAGCAACAGCAAAAACGCTAAGAGTAAATGAGCGCGTTAGGCGATAAATTAATGTTTGTTTACACATGGTTATCATGAGCTAAAGAGGTAAGTAGCCTACTATGTTAGCATACCATCACCGCTATTTTATCGCCGAACACGGGTTAAATTGTTTAAAAAATGTAAGCAACGCTCACAGCTAAATTTGCTAAGCCGTGAGTTTGAGCGGCTATAAACTCATTTTAAATCCTAGGTAAGGAAACATACCGATATCTTCTTCACCGGTAATATTAAAACGCTCCGGACTATCACCGTCGGCTGGCTCGTAATAGTAACCGGAAATATTTTCTTGCCCGAGCGCGTTAATCATCGCAAAGGTCCATTGTGCGTTATAGCCCCAGTAGTGAGTTTGGTAATTCGCTTCTAAATCTAATCGGTGATAAACCGGTAAATCTGCTGAATTAACCTCGCCATAATCCGCAACATAATGATCTTCATAGCTAGGGTTTGCTCGTAAGCCGGTAATGGGGGTATATTTAGCACCGCTTCGTAGTGTGAACCGTAAACCAAAATCCCAGCGTTCATTTAATTGATAATTTGCCACCACGTTACCAATCAAGGGCGTATCAAGGTAATAATCACTGGTGACAGCAGTTAAGTCATCGGTGCGATCACTTTGCGACCAACTTAGTGACGCCCAACCATACCAACCGTGTTGCCGCTCTCGTTTCACCAACCACTCTATACCATGGGCACTGCCTGAGGTGTCGGCAGTGTAATGTACATCCAGCGCATTATTACTTAGCGAAAGTGCATCAGTTGATCGCGGTAAATCACTTAATGATTTGTGATACACCTCAACCGAGGTAAACCATAAATCATTAACATCATAGTCAACGCCCAGCGAGTAATGTATGGCCTTCGGTGACGCTATTTTCGGATTACCTATTTTTTTGATCGCGGTGTCGATATCGGGAAAACGACTATAA
>Ga0105354_1000982_pt1 | contig 17652 bp, 15 predicted proteins | sample GOMGulsemesocosm_FD_83658 | JGI IMG/M metagenome (GOLD analysis project Ga0105354, IMG submission 83658) | Methane-oxidizing microbial communities from mesocosms in the Gulf of Mexico - GOM9B Gulf of Mexico | ecosystem: Environmental > Aquatic > Marine > Cold seeps | place: USA: Gulf of America...
CTCCTAAATCATGGGACAACTTTCGTGCCAATACAAAAAGGTAGTCAGAAAGTCTATTTAAGTACTTTAAAGAACGTTCGTCAAAAGGAGATATTTCGTATAAAGCGCTAGCTAGTCGCTCTGCACGTCTGCAAACACATCTAGTAATGTGACAATATGACACAGTGGTATGACCTCCAGGTAGTACAAAATGAGTCATAGGAGGGAGGTTTTCTTCCATAGTGTCAATTTCTTTCTCTAATGTTTCAATATCAGTTTCGGAAATTTTAGGGATATTTAACCGTTCTTTCCCGTTTTTTAAAATTAGTTTTTCAGGGTCTGTTGCTAAAATTGCACCAATGGTAAATAAATGATCTTGTATTTTGATTAGGATGTCTTTGGAATGGTTGTCTATTTCTTGATCTCTAATTAATCCAATATACGAGTTTAACTCGTCAACAGTTCCGTAGCTATCAATTCTTATGTGATGTTTAGGGACACGGGTCCCTCCGAATAAGGCAGTTGTTCCTTTGTCTCCTGTTTTGGTATATACTTTCATAATTAGTGATGATAAGTTTATTGGTTTAGGAAGTTGTCTCCTGTAATTTTTTTGTAAATGCAATTTACAATATTTAGAAAGGGTTATTGTTTTTACGTGAGATATTTTTATGTAGAATTTTGAAGTGTTAGGTGGAAATGAGTGAGGATGTCTTAATATATTTGTTTTAAGCTCTGATGATAAAGTGTTCTTTATGTTTTGTTTCAGTCCTAAAAAACACAAACCCCCAGAAAAAAGTGTCAATTGTAATAGTTACTCTTGGGTGTTTTTTAATTTGCTCCCATGCTTTTTCCATTTCTTTTGACCAATGAATGTCGTCGAATATAAAAATGGAAGTGTTGCTAGTGTTGTTTATTAATGAATTAAAATATTCTAGAGTTGCTTTTTTTTGATGATTTCCATCAAAATATACCAAATCATATTGAGTTGAATTGTCTTTTAAATAAGGTGAAAAATCAGAAATTAATGCGGTGATGTTGTCAAGGTCATATTTTTTGAACTGTTGTTGTGCTATTTTAGAGGTTTCAGTACAACCTTCCAAGGTAGTTATTTTAGTTTTCGGGTTCCCGAATGCAATAGCAGATGATGCTAGCCCTAAGGAAGTTCCTAGCTCTAGTGTGGTTTCAAAATCAAAATATTGAGCTAATCGAGTTAATAGTTTAGCTCTCTTGGTGGTGATTCCCGCTGTTTTTGCAATGGCAGAAATAGCTCTAGTGTTGCTTTTGAAAACTCTACTTCCGGCACCAAAATCAGTTACCTGAATATTCTTTCGATTCTTTAATAATTCTGATCGATACTGATTTAGTTTTTGATATGCATTGAGTTGTTTCTTATTGTAAAAACATTTTGTGATTAAATCAAAAACAAATGGAGAATGTACTCCGTGTTCATTAGTTGAGTGAAACAAAAATTTTATGTATGCTATTATTTGGAACACGTATTATTCTCCTTCAAGTTTAGCTGATAATTCAAACCAACGCATTTCTTTTTCTTCTATAGAGTCTTCAAGTTGTTTTATTTTTTTTGAAACCTCTAAAATTTCTTCTTGGGAATATTCTTTAGTAGCAAAACTATTTTCTAATACTGCTTTTTCACGCTCAATTTTTTGAATATCTTTCTCTAAACGATTGTATTCTTTTTGTTCGTTGAAAGAAAGTTGTGCTGAGGTTTCTTTTTTCCAAGAGGTTTTTGTTGTCTTTTCTGTTGTCTTTGCTTTTGGAGTGGTACTGTCTTCATAAGATCTAAAATCAGAATAATTTCCAGGAAAATCTTCAATAATTCCCTCCCCTCTAAATACAAATAAGTGATCTACTACCTTATCCATGAAATATCTATCGTGTGAAACAACTAATAGACACCCTGGATAGTCTAGTAGGAAGTTTTCAAGAACACTCAGTGTTACAATGTCTAAATCATTTGTAGGTTCATCTAAAATTAAAAAGTTAGGGTTCTGAATTAAAACAGTACATAGGTACAATCTTTTACGTTCCCCTCCAGATAATTTTTCAACTTGATCATATTGTTTTTTCTTATCAAATAAAAAACGTTCGAGTAATTGAGAAGCCGATATTTTGCGTCCTTTAGAAAGAGGGATGTAATCGCCAAACTCACGAATTACATCAATGACTTTTTGTCCTTCTTTTATGTTGATCCCTTTTTGGGTATAATACCCAAATTTAACAGTGTCACCAGTAATAATTTTACCAGCATCTGGTTTCTCAGTATTGGTAAGCATGTTGAGAAAGGTAGATTTTCCAGTACCATTTTTACCAATAATTCCGATGCGTTCACCTCTTATAAAAGAATAGTTGTATTTTTCAAGAATCTTTTTGTCTGAAAAGGATTTGTAAACATTATGAAATTCGACGATTTTATTTCCTAAACGTTCCATGTTAATTTCTAGTTCCATAGAATGTTCCTTACGTCTAGAGTGTGCTTTTTCTTTTATTTGGTAGAAATCATCAATCCTAGATTTAGATTTTGTGGTACGTGCTTTTGGTTGGCGGCGCATCCAATCTAATTCCTTTTTAAATAAGTTTTTAGCCTTTCCTATTTCGGTGTTTTCAGCAGCTACACGCGCTTCTTTTTTTTCTAAATAGTAAGAGTAATTTCCTTTATAATTATACAAATTACCATTTTCTAATTCAATAATTTCATTGCAAACACGTTCTAGGAAAAACCTATCATGAGTAACCATAAATAGTGTAATGCTTTCTTTTTTAAAATAAGTTTCCAGCCATTCAATCATTTCTAAATCTAAATGATTGGTAGGTTCATCTAAGATTAATAAATCTGGCTTATTAATAAGAATAGTAGCTAAGGCTAGACGTTTTTTCTGTCCTCCAGAAAGTAGGTTTACTTTTTGGTCTAATTTCTCAAGTTTTAATTTGAAAAGTATTTGCTTGTATTGTGTTTCAAAATCCCAAGCATTGTGTTGGTCCATCAAGTCAAAAGCTTTTTGATATGCTTCAGAATCCTCAGGGGTTTCTAGTGCTTTTTCGTATTGCTGGATGACTTTTAGTGTTTTGTTGTCTGAAGCAAAAATTGTTTCCTCAATAGTCAGGTTTTTGTCAAAAACATCTTCTTGAGATAAGAAGGAAATTGACAATTCTTTTCTTTTTACAATTTGTCCAGAGTCAGCTTGATCACGGTCACTGATAATGTTTAAAATAGTAGATTTTCCTGTACCATTTTTTGCTATAAATGCGATTTTTTGGTCCTTATTGATTCCGAATGAAATGTTGTTAAACAACACGCGTTCACCGTATGATTTCGAGATGTTTTCTACAGATAAGTAGTTCACTTTTTTATTTTTTTACAAATTAAGTAGAATTTCTTTAGATATAAGGTATAAAGTTTCATTATTACTACTGAAAAGTTATATTTGTATCCTACTTAAAAAGGAAAATTAATGAAAATTAAGTCTTTACTTATTTTTTTGCTCTTGATTAATTTGGTTTTTACATCTTGTATTTCTAATAAACAAACAGTGTATTTGCAAAATCAAAACACAGCCTTAGGGGAAGCATTATTACACAAACAATTAACTCCATATAGGACACAAATTAATGATGTGTTGAGTATTAGGGTGAAAGCATTAGATCAAGCTTTAGTGGGAATGTTTAATCCACTAGCTTCGGAACATAATGTTCTTGCTACTTCAGGACAAGGATTGTATTTTGATGGTTTTTTAATAGATGATCATGGTGAGATTAATATGCCTACACTAGGTAAGGTTAATGTGTTAAACTTAACCATTGAAGAGATAAAAACAAAGATCACCAAACAATTATTAGATCAATATTTTAAAAAAGAAGCAAATTTGTTTGTTACTGTAAAATTAGGAGGTATTAAGTATGTTACATTAGGTGAAATAGGTACTACGGGGACTAATATTATTTTTCAAGAGCGTGTAACTATTTTTGAAGCAATAGCGAATGCTGGAGATATTCCTGTGTATGGAAATAAAAAAGATGTACTAATAATCAGGCCGTTTCCTGGAGGGAACAAGATACATCATGTAGATTTAACAGATGTGGCTATTCTTGAGTCTCCTTATTATTACATTCAGCCAAATGATATGATTTATGTGAAACCATTACCAGAGAAATCATGGGGGATTGGAGAAAAAGGATTACAATCTGTCACTACTATTTTAACGGTGTTTACAAGTTTAGTATCTACATATTTTATTTTTAAAAGCTTATAAAAGTTATTTATGGAAGAAGAGTTTAGGTTCTCAGATTTTAAACCGTCGGTTAATTTTAAAGATTTGTTTTTTAAAATTATTAAAAATTGGTGGCTTATAATTCTTTTTTTAAGTGTTTGCTTTACACTTGCTTATCAGGTGAATTTACGTAAAAAATCAAGGTATTCAGTAAATAGTCAAGTAGTTGTTTCTAATGATAAGAATCCGTTTTTTACTTCAACTACAAATTTAACTTTTAACTGGGGAGGGGCTTCTGATAAAATACAAACTACTGTAGTTTTGTTTAAGTCTAGGTCTCATAATGAAAAAGTTGTCGAGTATTTACAGTACTATGTAAATTATATCAGGCAAGCAAAATATTGGCCCTATGATGCATACAAGACTATGCCATTTATTGTTGAAGTGGATACGACTGTTTATCAGCAATTGAACAAGAAAATCACAGTTACTCCTTTAGATGATTTTAATTATCAGTTATCATACCATAACCCAAAAGAATCAGTACAAGTACAACATTATGGTACTAAGGATAAAAAAATAGTTAAAATAGTTAAAGGGAAGGTTGTAAAAAAATATGCATATAATGAGTTGGTTCGGTTGCCGTTTTTTCAGTTTAAAGTATTAAAAACTACTAATGAATTACTTTCTGATCTAAAACCTTTTGATATTAGTTTCTCTAATTTTGATAGTGCTGTAGAGGAGCACAGTAGGGTTGCTGTACGTTCAATTGTTTCTGGATCTCCAATTGTAAATCTATCTATGAATGGAGCGAATAAACACCGAATTGTGGATTACATTAATGCTTCTGTGGAAGTTTTAAAAATTAACCAATTAGAAAGGAAAAATTTATTTGCAACCAAAACTATTGACTTTGTAGATAAGATGTTAGATAGTTTAAAAAACAGGGTAAGGACAAATGAGGATGAATTAAATGTTTTTTATAAAAAATCTAAGGTGATTAACCTTGAAGATGAAGGAGAGAAATTGACTACAGATTTGAGTGCATTAGATTTAGAAAAGAATACGGTCAATAGGAAGCTTGACTATTTAGCTAGTTTAGAACAATATTTGATCAATAAAACGACATTTACTGATGTTCCTGCCCCTTCGGTAATTGGAGTAGATGAACCTAATATAACAAGTAATGTTGGTAGAATAATTGAGTTGTCAGTAGAACGCTCAAAGTATGGTTATGCTGTACGTGAAGATTCTCCTATTTTTTCTGATTTGGATAGGAATATTCAATCACTTAAAACGGTGTTGTTTGAAAACATAAAATCATATAGGGCAGCACTTAATTTAGAAAATAAAGCAATAAATAATAGATTACGAAAAGTAGAAGGAAAGTTTTTAAAACTGCCAGAAAATCAACAAAAACTATTGAATATTGAACGGCAATATAGTTTGAGTAGTAATTTATACGAATTGTTTTTGAAAAAACGTAGTGAGGCAAAAATGATTAAAGCCGCTAGTGTTTCTGATTTATTGGTTATTGATGAAGCAAAAATTGTTGCTGCAAGTTTGGTAGGACCTAATAAAAATATGAATTATGTTATTGCTTTGATTTTAGGGCTTTCTTTTCCAATTTTTTTAATTACAATATTATTTGTTTTAAATACAAACATTACTAGTCCGGAAGATATTGCTTTTTTATCCAAAATTCCACTATTAGGAGTGATTGGAAAGAGTGGTGAGGTTTTAGCTGTGTTCAAACGTTCTAAATCTCCAGTAAGTGAGTCTTTTAGGTCAATACGTTCAAATTTAGAGTTTGTTTATAAAAATAAAACCTCATTAACAGGGGCTAGAACAATTTTAGTTACATCTTCAGTCAGTGGTGAAGGTAAGTCATTTACTGCAACCAACTTAGCTAGTTTGTACGCAATGAGTGATAAAAAAACAGTGCTTGTAGGTTTAGACTTGCGTAAGCCAAAAATATTCGATGCCTTTGAGTTACATAATGATTATGGGGTGGTAAATTTTTTAATCGATAATAAGAATTTTGATGAAATTGTACAAAAAACAAAGATTCCGAATTTAGATTTAATTACTTCTGGACCTATACCACCTAACCCTTCGGAATTATTAATTAGTAAACGAATGGAGGGGTTTGTTAATGTTTTAAAAGAAAAGTACGAATATATAGTTTTCGACACACCTCCACTAGGACTAGTAACTGATGCATTAGATTTGACGCGCTATTCTGATGCAAATATTTATATGGTTCGTCAGGATTATACTAAAAAATCTATGTTAGGTTTGATTAATGAAAAGTATACAAATAAGGAAATTAAAAATTTGAGTTTTGTTTTAAATCATTATAAGGTTAAAACTGGTTATGGTTATGGTTATGGTTATGGTTACGGTTATGGTATGTATGGAAATGGCTATCATGAGGAAGAAATAGAAGAAAGAATTCTTTTTAAAGTAACAAATTATTTAAAAGGACTGTTTAAAAAAAGAGTAAATGATTGAGGTGTGTAGAAATGAAATAGTTTATAAAAATTAAATTGATGTTTAATTAAAATAGCTATTTTATTACCTAATAATATATTTATATTAAGTAAATTTTCCATATCTTAATTTTCGATATTTTAGGGTTAAATTTCTCTAGTTTGTATAAAACAAATATTTATTATATTTAAAAAAAATCAGATCAAATATAGGTAATCAATTGTTCTATATAGATATAATATCCTGTTGTATGATTTTCTATAAAATAAAGGAATATAAAGTTAATAAAAATCTTTAGTGTTTTGTATTTATAGTTACAAGTGATATATTTGATTTTTTGGGTGTAAGCCTGGAAAAACAAATTAGGGTTGTATAAAGTAATGCGAATTATAAGTGCTATTAATATTTTATTAATAGTTAAAAGAAAACTATTTTGAATACAGAAAAGAAATGGTTAGATGAAATATCTGCTAATCAACAATTAATACAGTTTAATTTTAAAGAAATCTGGAGGTATAGGGATCTGTTGTTTCTTTTTGTGAAAAGGGATGTAATTACAGTGTATAAACAAACTGTTTTAGGGCCTTTATGGTATTTGATTCAGCCCTTATTTACCTCTATTATTTTTACATTGATTTTTAATAATGTAGCGGGAATAAATACCGGTGCTGTACCGCCGTTTCTATTTAATTTAGCAGGGATTACTACTTGGAATTATTTTAAGGAATGTTTGACGGCAACTTCAGATACTTTTAAGAAAAATGAGAATATTTTTGGTAAAGTATACTTTCCAAGGATAATTATGCCATTATCAATTATTATATCTAATCTTTTAAAATTTGGAATACAATTACTGGTGTTTTTAGTGTTCTATATTTATTATTTTTTTACTGGAAATACAGTGCAGCCAAGTATGTCAATCATTCTATACCCTTTATTGGTTTTATGTATGGGAATGTTAGGGTTAGGGTTAGGAATGATTATTTCATCCATGGTAACTAAATATAGAGATTTAACTTTTTTAGTTGGCTTTGGCGTGCAATTATTGATGTACATGTCTGCTGTTATGTACCCAATTTCATTAATAAAAGACAAATTAACTGATTATGCTTGGGTGGTTGAATATAATCCTATGGCATATATTATTGAAACTTCTAGGTATATGTTACTTAGAGAAGGGGATGTTTCAGTGCGTGGGCTATTATATACAGTTGTCATTACTTTTATAATGTTAATGACGGGAGTAGTTATATTTAATAAAACAGAGAAAACTTTTATAGATACCATTTAAAATAGATGTCAGAAGTAATTTTAAAAATAGAAAATGTGTCAAAACAATACAGATTAGGTGTTGTTGGTACTGGAACTATTAGTCATGATTTGAATAGATGGTGGTATAGAGTACGTGGTAAAGATGACCCGTATTTAAAAATTGGGGAAACAAATGATAGAACTTCAAAGAATATTTCAAATTATGTTTGGGCATTAAAGAATATTAATTTTGAAGTAGAAAAAGGTGAAGTGTTGGGGATTATTGGTAAAAATGGAGCAGGTAAATCTACTTTGTTGAAAATTTTATCTAAAGTAACCGGCCCTTCTACTGGAACTATAAAAGCAAATGGACGAATAGCTTCATTGTTAGAGGTTGGTACAGGTTTTCATCCTGAAATGACTGGCCGTGAAAATATATATTTAAATGGCGCAATTTTAGGGATGACTAAAAAAGAAATAAGCGCAAAAATTATTGAAATAATTACTTTTTCAGGTTGTGAGAAATATATAGATACTCCCGTAAAGCGTTATTCTTCAGGGATGAAGGTTAGGTTGGCATTTGCTGTTGCAGCTCATCTTGAGCCTGATATTTTAGTTGTTGATGAAGTATTGGCTGTTGGAGATGCAGAATTTCAGAAAAAAGCCATTGGTAAAATGCAAAGTATCTCACAAGAGGGGGGAAGAACTGTATTATTTGTAAGTCATAATATGACTGCAGTTAAAAACTTGTGTACATCAGCTATTGTGCTAAATCAAGGAGAAGTTATTTATTCTGGAACTTCAGATGAAGCTGTAAATTTTTATTTAAATAACGAAAGCCAAAAAGCAAAAATTAATTTGTTGGAACGTACTGATAGAAAAGGCTCTGGAGAGGTTCAGTTTTCTAAAGTAGAACTATTAAATAAGAAAGGTGTTTCTGTGAATGAAATAATTTCAGGAGGATATACTAAATTTAGATTGCATTTAGTTTTTAATACAAAAATTAACCATTCTGAATTGATTTTTGGATTAGTGATTTATGATACAAATGAAGTGAAAATTGCTGATTTTTACTCTGATGAAATGGGGGTGGTATTTAATAATATAGGTAGTTACGTAGATTTAGAATTGCCAAACTTAATGCTGCGAGGGGGGACATATTCTACTGTAATTGTAGTACAGAGAGTAAAACCTGTTTTTCAACAAATAGACTTATTGCATAATGTGTTTAACTTTACGGTGTTCCCTGGTGATTTCTGGAAGTCAGGGAAAATAAATAGAGCAACAAATGTAGCATTGATTGATGCAAAATATATAGTTTAATTAATATGAAAATATTACAAAAAATAAATGCTAAAGTTAAAAGTTATTTTGAGAAACCTCCTTTTTATGAAAATGCAGAATTACTAGAGAGGTTTAGTTCTTATACTAAAGCAGTTGTTTTGGGTTCTGGACCTACAATTAATGAGTTGGAATTAACTCATTTTGCTAAAGACACACTGGTGGTATCCATGGGGAATTTTTACGAACATCCAAAAATTAATACGATTAATCCTGCAATTCATATTTTTGCAGCTTCACATCCACCTATTACCGAAACGGTATTAATAAATTGGTGGACTCGTTGCAATAAAGTGTTGCCAATTTCTACCCCAGTTATGGTTGAGTTTAGAGATAAAGAAATAGCAGAAAAAATATTTGTCGATAGAGAAGTATTAGTATATTCTTATGGAGGAGATTTTCCTATTGATTTTACTAAAAAAATTAAATCTCCTTGGAGTGTGACTATTATAGGGTTGCAATTAGCAATTTACTCTAAAGTTTCTGAAATATATTTAATGGGTATTAATCATGATTGGCAATGTATAAAGCCTTATTTACATTTTTACAAACATGATGAACCTTCTTTAGAATATTATTTAAATCAAGAAGGTATCGTTATAGATTATGAAAAGCAGAAGCAGCCATTTCCAAAAGAGCGCCTGTATCGGGAATATGAGTTGTATCAGCAATATGAAATTTTAAAAAAATATGCTGAAATGCGTAAACAGAATATTTATAATGCAGATAAATATTCTGACTTCGATGTCTATAAACATGTAAATTATACTGATTAATGTTAATATCCATAATTACAATTAACTATAATGATTCATTCCGTTTGCAAAAAAAAACAAGAATAGCGTGTTAAATCAAACATTTAAAAAAATTGAGTATATTGTCATTGTTTATACTTCGTTTTTAATAATATAACTTTTTTGGTCAATTAATAAATGGTTATTAAAAATTACTTAAGAAAAATAGCATCATTTTTATTACAGAAGATATTTCCTGAATTTAGAATCCTTAAAGACAAATCTATTCCATGGAATGATATTGTGAACATGAATCACAATTCATTGTTAGGTGATAATGTATCCCTTTCAGGTAAATTCTCAATTCATGAGTCCAGAATTGGTGATTTCACTTCTATTTCAACTAATTCAAGAATATCATTAACATCTATTGGTAAGTACTGCTCTATTGGCCCCAATTTTATTTCAGGTTGGGGAATACATCCAACAAATGGAATTTCAACTTCTCCAATATTTTATTCAACATCTCACTCAACTGGAATTGTATTTTCAGAGACAAACAAAATTGTTGAAAGAAAGAAAATAAATATTGGGAATGATGTGTGGATAGGGGCAAATTGTACCATCTTGGATGGTGTTACCATAGGGAATGGATGTGTTATTGCTACCGGAGCAGTTGTAACTAAAGATATTCCAGATTATGCAATCGCTGGTGGTGTTCCAGCTAAAATTATTAAATACAGGTTTGATGATGAAAAAATTAGTGAACTGCAAAAAATAAAATGGTGGAATTTTGAAAATGATAATATCAAAGATGTTGAAAAATATTTTTTTAATATTGAAGAGTTTGTAAAAATATATAAAACAAATTAAACGCGTGATATCTATAGTAACAGCTTATTATAATAGGAGAAAACTTTTTATTCGAACATTAGAAAGTATTGCAAGATCATCTTTAATTCAAGACATTGAAGTTATCGCTGTGGATGATGGAAGCAAGGAAGAAGAGCGTTTAGAAGATTTAGTTTCAATTTTTCCTTTTTTAAGAGTTAAACGATTGGAACCTAAAAATAAATGGTACAGTAATTCTTGTATTCCTTTTAATATTGGTTTTATGATGGCTAAAGGAGATAAGATTATTATTCAAAATCCTGAATGTTTACATCATAATGATATTATAAAATACACAAATGAAAACTTAAGTTCAAATGAATATTTGAGTTTTGGATGTTATTCATTAGATAAATATACAACAGATAATTTAGATGAGATTTTAACTCAAAAGGATATAATTTCAAATATTATTCATGAAGGTCCATTGAGTATAAAGTATGATGGAGATCTAGGTTGGTATAATCATTCTTTGCACAGGCCAGTAGGTTTTCATTTTTGTACAGCGATCACAAAAGATAACTTAAGTTATTTAGGAGGTTTTGATGAAAGATTATCTTTAGGGATTGCTTATGACGATGATGATTTGTTGAAAAGAATAAAAAGTGTTTTAAAAGTTGTTTTTGTGGATAGTCATATTGTGCTACATCAGAATCATTATAGCTCAAAATCAACATCTTATCAAAATAGATTAAATAAAAACATTTTAATAGGTAGAAATAAGTTCGTTTTTAATAATAAAATTAACTTCTTTAGCGAATATAGAGTAAATTTAATCTCAAAACATTTATCATTTTCTTTAAAGAAATACTGGTTTACTTTTTTTTTAAAAATAGAAGAGGTTTATTTTAAGGGTGTTATTAAATACGGCAACATTTTTATTTTAAAAATAAAAAAAGTATGGAAATGAAGAATGAAATATTAAATTCTTATGCATTTTAGCGAAGGTTACCACATTGTTTTATTTCTATAGGCATTTTTGGTTTTGCATTGAAGTAGGAAGTTTTATTAACCAGTTTGTAAAAAATAAAATCATCTGGTAAGATTTTGACTATGATAGATTAAAAAAAAGGTGTCACGTTATTTTAATATAGATGATATTTGTTGTGAAAAAATGTTATAAACCCATTAGATCATATTGAAAAATAAGAAAATATTACTTTTTGGCCCTATAGGTGATTTTGGAGGTAGGGAGTTAGAAGCTGGTTTTATTGCTAATGCATTAAATAATGAATATAATGTTAAAATTTGTTCTACTGTTTATTGTACAGAACGGTCACAAGTTTTTAACTTTATTGCTAAAGAACAAATGTTTTCGCTTTCAAAAGCAGTGATTAATAAACATCTTCTTATTAAATTATGTGCATTTATAGCTTATATGCGTTTTGGTTTTAAGTTCTCAGTTCCTTTTTATTTTTATAATACAATGAATAAAAAATATTTTAAACTTGTTAGTAAAACCAATCAAGTTATAGAAGGACTTGTAGCTGAGAATGATGTAATTATCATATGTGCACAATTAACTTCTAATTATTTAAAAGAAGTAGTAAAATATGCATACTTAAAAAATATTCCAGTAATATTTCGAACTACTGGTACTATATCAGTATACAATAGTATTGAGTTAACAACAGGGTTTGATTGGTTAGAAAAAGTTACTACATTTATGCATCATTCAGAGGTTAATGCAAAGAAATTATCTTTATTAAATAAGTATAATTATATTATTATTGATCAATGTGCTTATAATGAAGAAAAACTATTAAGAACTCCAAGTAAAACAATTAAAATATCAAACTTTTTGGTGCTTTCCCGCTTATCAAAAGAAAAGCAAGTTGATATAGTAATTAAAGCTTTTAATAATATCGGGAAACCTACAGATTATTTACATATATATGGTACTGGACCTGAATTAGTTTATTTAAAACAGTTAGCGGCTAACAATAGTAATATTGTTTTTTATGGACATATTGCTCACTCACAAAGTCATGAGTTATTTATAAAACATGATTGTTTGTTAATATCTTCTTCAGAAGAAGCAGGCCCTTTAACTGGTATTGAGGCTATGGCTGCAGGGCTGCCTATAATAAGTACTAAAGTGGGAGCTATGTCAGAACGTTTACCAGACCATATTTATTGGTATGATGGTAGTCAAGAGCAATTAGAATTAAAGATGCAAAAAATTAAAGAGTTGTCTATTTCCGAGGTGAATTCAATTTCAAAAGCTATAAGACAACGTTATGTTGAAAAATATTCTATGGAGACTATTAAAAAGAAATATCAAAATGTTGTGCATAAAGCTTTATTTGCTTCATAATTTCGTAGAGTGAAAATACTACGGTTATTTAATAATTTTACATACTTTTGAGTAAGTATACAGGTAATAGTAAAGATAGATAGTTTTATTAGGAGTGTATGAGTACTGTAATTAATTTAGTGATGCATAATAATCCATTATGAGAATTGGTAAAAACCCAGAGAAAGAAACATATAGAGAGATAGATTATAAGCAGCATCGAATAATTATACCAGTGTATATTCCTGAAACTAATCAAGAATATTTTAAAGGTTTATTTGAAGTGCTTAAGATGAGTTTAAATTCTCTTTTTCTAACGATAAATAGAGAGAGAACTGCTATTACAATTATAAATAATGCGTGTAAAATTGAAGTTTCTATTTATTTAAATGAATTACTTGTAAATAATAAAATAGATAAACTTGTAATACTATCCAAAAATCTAGGTAAGGTTGGTACTGTTATATCAGAAGCAAAGGCATCTTTAGAAACATTGATTACTATTGCAGATGCAGATGTTTTTTATTTTAATAACTGGGAAAGCGAGGTTGTTAAAATTTTTAATACATTTCCAAATACAGGAGTTGTTGCTCCATTGCCTATGCCGAACTTAACCTTCTATCATAACACATCTTTATGGTTAACACTTTTTTATAAAATTACTAAACAGAATATTATTTCAGATAAATCATTTAAACTTTTTGAAGAAGGAATAGGGAATAAGACAATTTTTGAAACTAAGAAAACTAATTGGAAGAAAAGACAATATATTTTATCAAAAAATGAAATAAAAGCTTGTTCAGGGGCAGGTCATTTTATTGCAACATATAGAAGAGAAATATTTGATAAACTGCCTTTCAAGAAACCTAGATATGTATTTAAAGATGGAGATGAAGAATTTTTTTTAGATCAACCTATAGATAAATTAGGGTTTTATAGGTTGTCAACAATTGATGCTTTTGTATATCATTTAGGAAATAATATTCCAAAGTGGGTATTAGAGTATAAACATCAAACGTCAGAGAATATTCAAGAAATAAAAGAGTTAAAAAACATTAAGAAGGAGTTTTTTAATTTTTTTGATACTCCATATAGAATTGTAGCATGCGTAGTGTCAATGATTCCATATAAAATTAAAATAAAATTAATTTCTTTATTGAGGAAAATGAAAGTATGATTACGAGAATACATATAAAATTGTATGTACTTAAGAAAAATAATGTATTATATTCTAATTCCTCAAAAGGGTAATAATAATGTTATTTTATTCCAGAGGCATACAATATCTGAATAGGTATTTGATGAAGCTATAACTAACTAATAGTTGATGCTACAGTATAATAATGATGTATGTTAATGAATTTTAAACTCATGTAATTGTAACAGAAAAGAATATAATAATGATCTAACAATTTATAGCATACGCAAAAAATAGTAATTTCGACAAAAGAGAACTGTTATTGGATAAAAAGTATTATCTAGTTATGATAGTTTATAATATTATACTTTATGGCAAAGAATGTAAACATTGCAATTATTCCAGTTAGAGGCGGGTCTAAACGATTACCTAAAAAAAATATATTACCTTTAAACGGGATTCCATTACTGGTATATAGTATTTTATATGCGCAAGATAACTCAGATATTATTGATGAGATTATTGTTTCAACAGATAATAAAGAAATTAAGGATATTGCATTAGAGTATGGGGTAACTGTTATTGATAGGCCTATAGCGTTGTCAGATGATCATACAACTACAGTAGCAGTATTAAAGCATGTGTTAGAGAACTACACTAAAACTGTAGAAAATGTAATTCTTTTACAAGCAACTAACCCCTTGCGTCCTAAAAATATGTTAGCACAGGCTTTTAAACAATATACTACAGTGAATTATGATAGCTTAATGACAGTGAGTAGAAACTATGAGAAATTAGGAAAAATTATAAACCATAAATTCGAACCTTTTAATTATAAACAAGGGCAACGAAGTCAAGACTTAGAGCCTTTGTATGCAGAAAATGGATTACTGTATATTACAAAGGCGAGAATAATTATGGAAGAAAAAATTTTAGGAAAGGAAAATTTTCCTTTTATTGTAAATCACCCTTTTGCAAAAGTTGATATTGATGTTTTAGAAGACTTAAAATACGCAACTTTTGTTTTAAACACTTATCTTGATAAATAAGAATATGTACATAGAAATTGCAGGAAGAAAGATTGGAGCTGATTATCCTCCATTAGTGATAGCAGAAATAGGAATTAACCATGAAGGCTCCTTACAAGTTGCTAAAGAAATGGTAGATGCGGCATGTAGAGCAGGAGTAGAGGTAGTGAAACATCAAACTCACATTGTGGCAGATGAAATGTGTGGTGAAGCTAAAAAAGTTATCCCTGGTAATGCTGATGTGTCTATTTATGAAATAATGGATCGTTGTTCTTTAAATGAGGAAGATGAAATATCTTTAAAAGAATATGTAGAAAGCAAGGGAATGATTTTTATATCCACCCCTTTTTCTCGTGCAGCCGCTGAACGATTGGAGCGAATGAATGTAGCTGCATATAAAATTGGGTCAGGAGAGTGTAATAATTATCCTTTGTTAGAACATATTGCTCAATTTGGTAAGCCAGTGATTTTAAGTACAGGGATGAATACCATAGAAAGTGTTGCGAAAGCTGTTGCTATTTTTGAAAAGCATCAAGTACCTTTAGCGTTATTACATACTACTAATTTATATCCAACACCAACTCATTTAGTTCGCTTAGGTGCGATGACACAGTTAAAAGAAGCGTTTCCTAATAATGTTTTTGGCCTAAGTGATCATACTTTGAATAATAATGCATGTTTGGCAGCTACTGCTTTAGGGGCTTCAGTTTTAGAACGACATTTTACTGATCATATGGAGCGGACGGGACCTGATATTATTTGTAGTATGGATGAAAATACATGCAAAGAATTAATTGTTTCATCAGCAGAGATTGCTCAAATGCGTGGTGGAATTAAAGAAGCAGCAAAAGAGGAACAAGTAACTATTGATTTTGCTTTCGCTACTGTATGTACCATTCAACCTATTAAAGAAGGTGACGTATTTACTAAAGATAATATTTGGGTGAAACGACCTGGTACAGGAGAAATATTAGCCGATAAATTTAATGATTTGTTAGGGAAAACTGCGGCGAATACGATTAAGAATGACCAACAACTAACTTGGGAAGATGTTAGCAAATAAAAAAAAAATAGTATTCCTTACTGGAACACGAGCGGATTTTGGAAAAATAAAGTCGCTTATTCAAATAGTTGAAAAAGATAAAACTTTTGAACCTTTTGTTTTTGTCACTGGTATGCATTTAATGCATACCTATGGTTTTACAGTACTAGAGATTGAAAAATGTAATTTCTCTAATATCCATACCTTTTCAAATCACACTTGTGAAACAACAATGGATTTGACATTATCAAAAACTATTGAAGGTTTTTCAGGGTATGTTAAAGAGGTAAAGCCTGATTTAATTGTTGTTCATGGAGATAGAGTAGAGGCGCTTGCAGGAGCAATAGTAGGTTCTTTAAACAATATTTTAGTAGCTCATATAGAAGGAGGGGAGGTTTCAGGAACTATTGACGAACTTATTAGACATTCTGTAAGTAAAATGAGCCACATTCATTATGTTTCCAATGAAAAAGCGAAAAAACGTTTACTACAGATGGGAGAGCTTCCTGATGCAGTTAAAGTAATAGGGTCACCAGATATAGATATAATGTTTTCAGATGATTTACCAGTTATTGAAGAAGCAAAACGTTATTATGAAATAATTTTTGATAATTATGCTGTGGCAATGTTTCATCCTGTGACTACTGAATTTGAGTATATACAAGCATATGCTTCTAATTTTGTAAATGCATTATTAGCAGATGATAAAAATTATGTAGTAATCTATCCTAATAACGATTTAGGGTCTGAGGCTATACTAGAGCAGTATAAACGTTTTGAAAATAACCCTCGTTTTAGGGTGTTTCCATCTATTAGATTTGAATATTTTTTAACCTTACTTAAAAATAGCACATTTATTATTGGAAACTCCAGTGCAGGAATACGTGAAGCTCCATATTATGGTATAGGTACTATAAACATAGGTACTCGACAAAAAAACAGAGCACTTCATTCGCATATTATTAACACTAGTTATACTGAAAAAAATATTAAAAAAGCATTAGATACAAGTTTTGAATATATACAAAAAGATAACAGTGCTTTTGGAAACGGAAATAGTGCTTACTTGTTTTTAGAATCCTTAAAAACATCTTCTTTTTGGGAGCTACACAAACAGAAGCAATTTATAGATATTTAATATATGTTAATCAATTCTTTAGAGTTTTTACTCTTCTTACCAATTGTTTTTAATTTATATTTAAAAATCTAAAATCTCATAACCTTTTTATTTTA
>Ga0105354_1000987_pt1 | contig 17612 bp, 15 predicted proteins | sample GOMGulsemesocosm_FD_83658 | JGI IMG/M metagenome (GOLD analysis project Ga0105354, IMG submission 83658) | Methane-oxidizing microbial communities from mesocosms in the Gulf of Mexico - GOM9B Gulf of Mexico | ecosystem: Environmental > Aquatic > Marine > Cold seeps | place: USA: Gulf of America...
AATTCCCAAATTTTCTTGATTAAACCCATATTTCATTAATCTAATCATGCATTTTTGCACAATACTTTGCCTATCACTTGTAAAATTATACCCTAAACCACTTATTGCATTTACTGTACCATGTATTCCTAATAATTTAGACACAACACTTCCATAAATCACTGGTTTTAACGTTATGTGATGAACCATATCTGGTCTAATTTTATTATATATCTTATAGAAATTTAAAAGGGTTTTAATTTCATTAATTGGATTTGTACCGGATCTTGAAAAAGGTAAATTTATAAATGTTATTCCCTTTGATTCAATCTCTTGAGATCTTCCAGTATCTTCACAAGCCACATATACATCCCATCCTTCTTTAACAGCTTGTTCTGCAATACATAATCTATGCGAAATAAAAAACCAATCTACATTAACAACAAATAACAACTTTAAATTACAACCTTCCATTACTTTTAATTAATTATAATTTTTTAGATTAAACAAGACATTTTCTTTAAAAAAGGAAACCTGAGAGACTCTTTTTTATTTATTTTTAACTCACAAATTTACGTATAGTTTTTAGTTTCCTTAGAAAAACTTATTACTTAAACATCAGCTACTTTTTTAACTGATGAATTAGCTAAATATATAATAATAATAATGTATAAAAATGGTATATACATATATTTTTGCCTTGAGGCTAGCCCCAAATTATAAATAGTCTGACTCAACAAAGACCAAGTAATTAACACAAATACTAACATTACATTTTGATAGAACTGAAGTCTTTTAATAAACCTGTACGTTCCTTTCTTAATCAAAAAAGACAATAATAAAATGACTAAATAAAGATTTTCTATAGAAACTAAGTACTTAAATATATTATCAGCTTTCCAAAATATGGGAAGATATGAATATGCTAACATTTTTTCTAAAAAATTAGCATCCAGGAAATTCACAACACTTCCTTTTGCGTTTTCTCGAGCAGATCGTGAAGCTGTCCGAAAAAAAGCTTCTTGAATACTTTCTATTGAAAATATATTTACTCCAAATTTCTCATTAATAACTGGGCTTAGAAAAACAACAAGGCCTACAGCTAATACTGGTATCGTTATTTTAAAAATTAATTTAAACTCTTTAGAAAAAAACAAAACCACCCCATAAGATGTCAATAAAAAAATAAAAATATGTGGTCTAATTAAAAATACCATCAAGCAATTAAACAGAAAATTAAACGATATTAGTTTATTATTTTTTAACCCAATAAAAATACTTATCATAAAATATAACATTAGATTATCTTTTCCTATGCCGGATGTAAAAAAATGGAAGGTAGGTAATAGCAATAAAATTAAATATCTTTTTTTACTTGTTATAGCTTCTGACAACTCACTTAATAACAACTCGTAAATTTTACAAAATCCTATTAATCCAATTGTAGTAAAAATGAAAAACAAATTAAAATACGAGGTCCCTATTTTAATAAAAGGATAAATCAGAAACCTTATAAAACCTGTTCCAAGACTAAATAACTCACCCCAAGAACTCGACTCAGAAGCTGTTATATAATAGCCTATGGTATCTAATGCTGCATTTAAGCTCACAAAATAGAATAGCAAACCAATAATAAAATGCTCAAGAACAAGAATCATAATAAACTGTTTGCTTGATAAGGATTTACAACTTATTTTATGTGAAAACTTTTTTAAGTAATAAAAATTGCACCCTAAAATCATTAGAGCCAAAAAAATATTAAACGAATAAAAATACAAGACTCTAATTACTTCCATAATTTACTATACCAAAGTGTATTAAATACACAAAACACCATAACTCCATACATACGATAAAAATAATTTTCTATAAATAAAATACCTACTATTAATATTAAGAAATAAAAGTATGTAGGGTTTTTATCTATTAAACTATTCTTTAGACAATTATAAAACATTACAAGAAATAAAGACAAAACTACTACCCCTCCTGTCATCATCAAAAATAAATAATAATTATGCGAATTTAATTCATATGAAAGGTAATAATTTTTATCGCCCTCAACAGATAGGGACTCGTAACATTTATTTAATTTATCTTGTTGATTTGTAATACTATGTCCAAATAAAATATCCTCTTTAATTATTCCTGAAGCACAATTAAAAATATTAGCTCTATATTCTATACCTGATTTTAACTGTTCAACTATCTTACTATCGTTAATTATTATACTACTAAGACAAAAGCCAAATATCAATAATGAAAATAAACCTATAACAAACCCTGTTATTATTTTAGTTTTGAATATTTGGTTAAAGACATAAACTGCTAATAAAAATAGTGTTATTAAAATGATGGGATAAGATGACATTATCAATAATATGGCTAGAAACAAAACCATTATAACAATAAGAGGAATTTTATACAGCTTTTCTTTTTCTAAACCATACATTTTTAACATTAATAATATTGAAATCGCAATAAAAGATGAATTATACAACTTATTGTAAAATAACCAAAATTTAAGACCTTCTCTCTCATCATATAAATAACCTCTATAATTATATAAGTATTTAATATATTCTAAAAAATCAAATTGGTTATAATTATAAATATACATCTCATAAAATCGATTATGAAGGTAATATAATACAAATAAAACATAGAGTAAATTAGCTAGTATAAACACTAAATAAATAACATTCAGTTGACTTTTATTAAAAGGCTCTTTATAAAAGAAAAAATAAACAAAAGGCAATACAAAAAAAGGTATTAATCCTTTTACAATTTTTAAATCTTCAATTACATTATTTGAAGTAAATAAAATTGCTAAAATTACTAAGACCCATGAATTAAGTTTAATAAAATTTAAAACATTAAGTTTTGTAGCGTTATTTTTTAAGTTTTTATAGCCGGAAATGACATTAATTAAACTCCAAATAATAATTAATTTAGATACTATTGAAAATTGAAGAATAGGAAATAATAATAAAGGTAAAAAACTCAAAAAACCAATATTTTTTAAATTATCGTCAATATATCCTTTTTGCAGCATTTTTATTTAATTATTGATGGTTTATAGCTTTTACTATTTTTTTTGCAAAATTATTTATATCTCTTTTCTCTAACTCTTGATTAAAAAATGCTCTATTTTCATTAGCATTCTGATTTAAAACTAATTCTAAAGCAATGGCAAGCTTATTAACACTATGAGTATCACAAATAATTATACCTTTTATATCTTTTACTCCTCCAGCACACAATGTACTAACTACAGATGTATTCTGAGACATCATTTGTAACAAAACATTAGGAAAACCTTCTATTCTTGAAGATACCACACATGCTTTTGCATGTTTAAAATACGGATACACATTACTTACGAATCCTTTCAGAATAACTTTATTTTTTAAATTAAGTTTTTCAATGTCTCTCTCTAAATTTTGTCTTTCATCACCTTCCCCCAGTATAATTAATTTTAACTTTTTGTTTGATTTCGATAGACACATAAAGGCCTTTAACAATATATCAAAGCCCTTTTCTGGTATTAACCTTCCGGCCGAGACTATATATTCTCCACTAAGTAATTCTTTTGAAACATCTCCATTACATTGTTGTTCTACTACATTTAAGTCTATTGGATTAGGAATCACAAGCGTAATTTTAGACAACCATGGCAAGGCTGCTAAAAGTTGCTTTTTCATAAAATATGTTTGACATATCAAAAGGTCTACTTTGGAATAACCTAAAACATATATACTTTTGTATAACAAAAGTTTTATCCCATTAAACCTTTTAAAAACAGATGTAGATTCACGAGCAATAAATTTATCTGCTTTTAAAACTTTAATCTTTAATAATACACCAACCAAACCAGTTATTTTAACATGAGATGTCAAAATAAGATTATATTTTTTTCTTAATAAAACATAATACCTAATGCAGTATAATACTGAAAAAAAGAAATTATCTTTCTTAGAATATATTAACTTAATGTTTTTGTTAATCGCTATATCCTGCCAACCGCCTGTTTTTTTCTTAGACAAAAAACAAACATCTATTTCATGGCCTTTGTTTGCATAATACTTAACAAGCATTTTTAAATATTGTTCTGCCCCTCCTAAACTATCATTAGGTAGAATAGTTAAAATCTTCATAGTTAGAAATTAAATTCTTTATACCATTTTGCTAAAACATAGAGTTTCCAAATATTTCTACTATGATCATGTTTTCCGCTCATATGATTCGCAAATTGTTTTTTAAATTTTTTAATATCTAGATTTGGAACTTTATTAAAAAAATCATCTGTAAACTCTTTTTTTAAATCCACTTTCAACTCATTTCTTAACCAATTATGTAATGGTATAGAAAATCCGCTTTTGGGTTGATTAAAAACTTTTTCTGGTATATATTTAACTAACAAATCTCTTAATAGTCTTTTTCTAATTCCATTATTATATCTATATTTAACGGGTAATGTTCTGCAAAATTCTATAATTCTATAGTCTAAAAAAGGACTTCTCACTTCAACCGCATAAGCCATACTCGCTCTATCAACTTTTACATTACTATCGTTTTCTAACCATAATTTAATATTTAAGTCCGCTGCCTTTTGGAGATTTGTTTCTGAATTTATTTTAAACGAATTATAATGCTTATTTATCCATTTAGTGTTTGATGATAGTAATAAAGAATCAAATCCCTTAAAATAACCTATTATAAACCCCTCAACGCTTTTATATTTAACAACATTTTGTAAAGATTCTAAAGGTTTTTTCAATAATTTACTAATTAATTTAATTGGCAGGCGTTTTCTTACAGAATACGGTATCTTAAAAAAAACTTCCAACTTAGCAATCCAAGTATAAAAATTATATCCAAAAAAACTTTCATCACCTCCATCACCAGATAAAGCTACTGTTATATGTTTTTTAGTTAAAGAATTTAATAATAAAGTTGGCAACGCAGAACTATCTGCAAAAGGCTCATCATAAACCTCTATTAATTTGGGCATCAAATTTAAGGCATCTTTAGGCTTACAAATAGTCTCTGTATGTTTTGTATTTAAAATTTTTGAAAATGATTTTGCAATTTTGCTTTCATCATATTTTGGATCATCAAAACCTATTGAAAATGTATTTAGTTGCTCTTTACTTAATTTTGATGCAATACTGGTTACTAAAGCAGAATCTATCCCACCAGATAAAAAAGATCCAATGGGCACATCTGATCTTAATCTAATTTTTATTGCATCTTCTAATAATTCTTCTAATTTATCTTTAGTTTCACTATAAGTTAAACTAGTAATTTTAGATTGTTGCAAATCCCAATATTTATTAGTAATTAACCTGTTACTTTTTAAGTCTATTTTTAATAAACTACCTGGTGAAAGTTTATTAACATCATTCAATATTGAATTAGGACTAGGTACGTAGCCAAATTCTAAAAACAAAGAAACAGATTCCTCATTAATGGTTTTATTATCTGCTAATGGTCTTAACTGGCTGCAAATTTCAAATAAACCATCCTTAAAATAATAGTAAAATGGTTTTACTCCTAAACGATCTCTTGCGCAAAAAATTTCTTGTGTTACTTCATCATAAATTGCGAAAGCAAACATCCCATTTAATCTACTCAATATAGCCTCTCCCCATACTCTATAACCCATCAGTAGAACTTCAGTATCACTTTCTGTTTTAAAAGTATAACCTAACTTAATTAAATCATCTCTAATTGAAATGTAATTGTAAATCTCCCCATTAAACACTATATGCAAATGATCTATTAAAAATGGTTGATTAGAACGCTCTGCTACATCTATTATAGACAGTCTTAAATGCCCCAAGGTAATATTACCTACTTTTCTCACTCCTGTAGCATCCGGACCTCTAAAGTTAATCGATTCTAACTTTGTGTATATTTGGTTATCCTTAAAAGGGATATTAGTTATGTAAATTCCACACATAAATCCTAATTATTAAAATATATAATTATAGCACTACTTATGGCAAGAATTAAAAAGGATATAGAAATTAATTTAAAATTATAATTAAAACTATACAATTTTTCAGAATAATAACTATAGGATAGTGCTGTTAATAATGATGCTATTAATGTGCTATAAATGATGGCTGAAAATCCAAAATATGGCATTAATAACATTGCTAATGTAATATTTAAAATAGCTCCAGATAGAGTTATTATTGAAATATATTTAGTTTTTCTTTTAATAGTATAACCAAATCCATTAATAGATAAGCCGCCAAAGACCATAGTTGCTACAAACATAATTGGCAATAGGTAGCTATAATTTAAAAACTCTAAAGCATTTTTATTTCCCATAATAGTTATTAAAATATCTTTTACAAAGTAAACAACTACAAATAAGGGAATAAGAACTATGTTAAATAGGTTAAATATTTTTTTATTAAACAATTTACCTTCTTCTGTGGCATAATTTGCATACATAACAGGTAAAAAGCCTTTAGATATTACACTTAAACCTATACGACCTAACTGAGCTATTCTGTACAATAAAGCATACAAGCCTACATAAAATAAATCTCCAATAAAAAACAAAATTAAAAACCTATCACTATAAGAAACTAAATAGTTTGATAAATAAGTAGGTACAAAGTGTATGGAAACTTTAGTTAATTCTATTAGTTTAGAATACCCGTTATCTACTTTTTTAAAACACAAGTAATCCTTAGCTAAGGCGAGGTTTATAAACATCCCTATAAAAGCACCTACAACTAATCCTAAAAAAAAGTCTTCTAATTTTTTCTCTTGTGAAAAATAAACTAACGAAAAACCCATAAATGTGCTAAAAAGTGCCGTAACAAAGTTTACCAAAGAGGCAGACTTCGCCTCCCCTAACCATCTTAAAAAATTAAATACCGTTCCTGAAACAAATATGGCTAATACATAAAGTATTAAGAACAAAAACTCTAAATTATTAAATGTTTTTGTGAATAAATTTACAACATAGCCCATCAGAGAGATAATAATAAAAAAACCAAGAGATATCCCTAAGCTTCTTGTATATAAATAGCCTAAAAGATTTTTATTCGATCTATTTTCAGTTATAAAAATTGAAAAACCTGAATCATAACCAAGCCCAATTATCAATACAATAAAATTAACCGTAATTAAAAACAAATCATACCTTCCAAAATCTTCTACTGAAAAAAAATGATTTAACAATGGTATAACCAAAAACACAATTAGTTTACTACCTGCATCACCAATAAAATAAAATAAAGAGTCTTTAAATCCTGTTTTAAGTAACTTCATTAGCTTGTAAAATTTCTAATACTTTATTTATTGGTTCATTTATTAAGTGTTCTAAAAACCAATCAAAAGCATTTTCTGTAATTCCCTTAGAGTCAATCTTATTGTTATGATATAATGATAAAGCTCGAGTAAGATCTTCTTCTTTCTCTGCAAAACACATATTATATAAGTTTTTATAATAAGGAGTGTATAACTGATCTTTTCTATTATGAATAATTAACTTTTTAAGGGCTAATGCCTCATAAATAATACCATACGTGAAATAGCTATGATATAATTCTCCTACAACAATATCAGAAATACTAAGCCCTAACATTAAATCTTTTCTAGGAGATTTCGGTATCCAAGTTACATTATTTTCTATATTTAAGTCTTTAATTAACTTTTTAGATTCGTTAACATCTATACCGTATTCAAACGTTACTATTTGAAAATTAGAATCCGGGTTAATTCGCAAAAATTCTTTAAACCCTTTAAATAGTCTATCATTACCTTTTATGGCTTGATTATCTGTTTGGGTATACCAATAGTGCCTTGAACTATGAAAAATTATAGTCTTACCTTCTGACTTTAAGCTATTAATTATTTTATAGACCGAAGAGTTTTTTGTTTGCCTTTTAAAATGTTCTCCAGATAGATCCTTATAGTATAACATAGGTACTCCCCCAGAATAAATATTTGCTTCTGGACTTATAACTTTTAAATATTTTTCTAAAATACCTCCTGTTGGAGCCATAAAAATTGTTTTAGCCTTAGCAATACCCTTTCTTTGATTTCTAATTAAAAACATTTTATATATAAAATTCTTTGGCCTTAATATTCTAAAATAAAATGCTAAATCGTATAAATCAGAACCATAGGGAATAAAAATATCCAAATCCAAGCCAGCCTTATTAAAAAAGGCAGGTACAGCTCCACATCCAATAGTTAAATCATACTCTGAGAATTTGGAATTTATAGATCTAAAATCAGCACTTAGCCAAGTATCTAAAGTCCCCCAATCTAATTGATAGGTATAAGTTTTCCATTTATCATCAAAAGAATCTTCCTCAGGCAAAAATACTTCCCCTTTAAGCAAAAATAAATGTACTTCTAAATTTTCATCTATTAGATATTTAGAAAGTGCACTAAAATTATTATTCATATTCCCTAAAAGAGCCACTCTTTTCATAGTCAATTTACTTTAATGCTTTTCTAAGATTTGTTTGATTTGGAAAATTAACTAAAACCCCCATACCCTTATTTTGATAAACTACCATGCTACCTAAACTTACAGCAGAAGCGTCTCCTTCTTTAACAATATTTTCTATATCGTTAATACTAGATGCACCACCATTTGCTATTACAGGTATATTTACTGCATTTGCAATTTTTTTAGTCAACTCTATATCAAATCCTTTCCAAGTGCCTTCTTGATGTATTGCAGTTAATAGTATTTCCCCAGCACCTAATTGTTCTAATTCTTGTGCCCAAGCTACTGGATCTACTTTTTGTTTTTTTGTCCCAGAATTAGAATACACTTGATATTTACCAAACATGTTTTTTTTAACATCTATAGATGCCACTATGGCCTGGTTACCAAAATGCTCCGCAAGCTGTGTAATTAAATTAGGATTAGTAAAAGCTACAGAATTAACGATGATTTTTTCTATCCCAATTTTAAAAATTTTCTTAGCATCTTCAAAATTATTAATTCCTCCACCATAAGCTAAAGGCATAAAACATTCGTTAGCTAATTCTGCTAAGATTTTAAAATCTGGTTTATTATTATTATTTGTAGCAGAAATATCTAAAAGCGCTAATTCGTCTACTTCAAGCTCATTAAATATACGTGCTGTATTAACGGGATCTCCTATGTAAGCAGGTTTTTTAAAATTTACTGTTTTTACTAAAGTATCGCCCTTTAACAATAGGCATGGAATAACTCTTGTTTGTAACATGTTTTAAATTTTTGAAAAATTCTCGAACAATTTCATTCCAAATTTATGGCTCTTTTCTGGATGAAATTGAGCTCCATAAACGTTTTTATGCTGAATAGCAGAATCAAACTCTAATCCGTAATTTGTTTTTAAAATTGAATTTGCTTGGTTTACTACTTCTACATAATACGAATGAACAAAATAAAATCTTGATTCTTCTTCAAAGTTTGTCGTTAACAAACTTGATGTTGATTTTTCTACTAAATTCCATCCCATATGTGGGACTTTCATTTTTTTATCTTGAAAAATAAATTTCTTTGCAGATGCATTAATATAACCTAATCCTTTTTCTGTTCCTTCTTCGCTACTATTAGTTAACAATTGCATCCCTAGGCAAATACCTAATATTGGGACTTCTTCAATTAAAACCTTCTGATCTAATACCTCTCTAATTCCAGAGGTGTTAATTTTCTGCATGGCTTTATCAAAAGAACCTACTCCTGGAAGTAGTAACTTTTTTGCAAATTTGATTTCCTCTAAATCTGAAGTTATTTTAGATACTACTCCAATTTTTTTAAACATATTGAAAACAGAACCTAAGTTCCCCATACCATAATCAACTATTGTAATCATTACTAATTATTTTTTGAAGGAAAACAATACTTTAAATAAAAACTCATTGGCACCAAATTAGCTTTAGCTAATGTAAAGAATAAAGGTCTTAAACGCTCAAATCGCTTTTTATAAGTTGGGAATTCATACCAAGACCTAGGTTTTTTATCCATTATTTCTTGAAATTCCTCATTAGATAATGATAATCTTTTCTTGAAATACTCTAATAAATCCTCCTCCAAATGCGGTTCCGTATTATACTCTTTCCAAGCCTCATCCCTAGTCACATTACCCATTCTAACCTTGGCAGAAAGTGTATTGTTTCTAAAATCAGTGTTAAATTTTTTAGGCATATAATAACTATGATAAAATGCTGTCATTCTATTTTCTAAATGATGACCTCCATAATATTTCCAATCGTATTCTTTTTCTAAAAAAGCACGAGCTTCTTCTTTATTATAATCTATATACCAAAACGGTCTTATTTTTTTAATTCGCTTAAAAACAGTCCAATAAATAAATCTAGAAAAAGTCATTAAAGGATAAGTTTTCATTGGGAGTTTTCCATATTTTTTATGAATAGATTTAATATACTTTCCATCAAAATAATTTCTTCCAACTGGAGTTATTCCTTCAGTAATAAAAGAATGACCTTCAAAAACATATTTCACACCATATTTAGATGCAGCTCTATACATTGTTTCAGCTAATGCTAAATCTGTAGACGCCTCAATTTCAGCTACACTTGCTGTAAAAAAAGATTTAAAAATATCGTCTGCTTCTTTATTATCAGTTACATGTGTATACAGGTCTACATTTAATGCTGAAAGCACTTTTCTTATATTCTCTGTAGCAATAGCACTATTCCAAGTATTATCATAATGCACAGCTAAAGGACGTAAACCCCATTTTAATGCCAAATAAAGCATATAAGAAGAGTCTGTCCCCCCACTTACACCAACCACACAATCATATTTCTTACCTTTCCCTGCTTTTATTACATCTTCAACAATTGCTTTTAAGGTATTATCTCCTGCAGAAGTCCCTGTACCGTATTGCACTTCTAAATCGTCTATTTGCTTGCAATAGTTACATTCTCCATTGTCATCAAAAGTAATAGCATTTACTCTTTCGTCATAAATACATCTTGAACAAATTTTTACATTTGCATTCTCTATGTTTGGTTCTAACTGTATCATTTTGAAATTATTTTGCCGGATATCCCAACTATTTTAGTTTTTTTTCGGGTGAGTTAATAAATCTATTATAACTCTTCAATATTTGCATCCCAAATTATAATTTTTTTTCCATCAATTAAAGTATAAGCACCGGGATAAGGCTTAGTTTGTGCTCTAATAAAATTCTTTATTTGCTTAGGTTCTTGTGACCAATCAATTAAACCATCTTTAGGACTTCGTTGTGGGTAAATTTTAATTTTTGTTTTATCCTGTGATTTAAACTCTATCTGATTACCTGGACTCAGTACAGTACTTAAAATTTTAAGTGAAGACCTTGTCGCATTTTCGTATACTTCTTTTATAGTATCATTCTCCAAAATTGAGAACTTCTCTTGAGCAATGATATCTCCATCATCTACCCCAGATTCCATTCTAAACAAAGTTACACCAGTCTCTTTTTGACCTTCAATAATAGCCCATACTAAAGGAGCTCCACCTGCATAATTTGGTAACAATGATGCGTGGATTCCCCAAGAACCATAAATTGGGATATCTCTAATTACTTTAGGCACCATAAAATACCATCCTAAAACCAATATTACATCTGGCTTTAACTCTTCTATAATGTTTTTGTAATCAGATGTTTTCTTTCCTTCTATAGAATCAATCTCGTAGAAAGGGATACTTTCCTTATCTGCAATGGTTCTTAAATTAGCATAATTAGTGTTTTTAACCTTCTCCTCACTGTAAGAAATATTAAATTCTTCCGGGATAGAGAAAACACCTACTATATTTCGGTTCTTTTCTATTAATCCATTAAGTAGCTGTTCACTATATTTAGTGCAACCAAAGAAAATTATTCTCATATTCTAAACAGATTCTCCATTAATGAAAATTTTACACCACCATTCAAAATTCATAAAAGACCAAATTAACAAACGATGATTAACACCTTTATTAATATGCTCGTCTACCGTTTTAATGATGTAGTCTTTATCTATATATTTTGTACTCACGGTATTTTCTGATAATAATAATTCCTTAACGTAATCGGCATTTTCCCCTCTATACCAACTTTCGTCTGGAGCAGAAAAACCTTGTTTTTTACGGTTTATTATTTCGTCTGGTATAAAGTCTGCCATGGCTTTACGTAGAACGTTTTTACCATCATCAAACTCTCTATAAGCATTTTTCTGCTGCTCGCTATTCTCGTCTATTTTCTCAATTTCCTTTTCTAGGTTACCTAATTTGTGTTTAACAGGAACTTTCATAGCAAAGTCAACCAAATCGTTATCCATAAAAGGAAAACGTTCTTCTAAACCATGTGCCATCGCTAATTTATCTCCTACTAAAAACAAACCTGGCAAAAAAGTTTTTATTTCAAAGTATAACGAATTATTAATGTGCTGCTCTGGTGTATCGTATTTTAACTTATCGTTAAAGGTAAATACGCGTTCAAAAACCCTTCTTGGTTCATCTACATCTATATTATCAAAAACTTCTTTAGTAAATAATTCTTGTTTTTCATTATCTGGCACTAAACGCTGCCAAAATTCATAATACTGATCAAAAAACTCTTGTTGATTTAAAGAATCAAAAACCTTATAATAACGCCAAGGATAACCACCAAATAATTCATCACCACCAGTACCCTGTAAACATACTTTAACAAATTTTGATGCTAAACGAGAAATATAATAATTAGGATAAGACATCCCAACTCGTAAGTCTTCTAAATGGTATACTAATTTGGGTAGAGACCAACGAATATCACCTGCATTCATCACTTGCTCAAACTGTTCTGTTTTAAAGTGGTTTGCCATTAATTCGGCATCTCTACGCTCGTCGAAATTTGCCTCTCTACCAGTAACCTCATTCATATCAAAACCACAGGTGAAAGTAGACAAACGATCTACATGTTCTGAAGCTACAGCTGTTATTGATCCCGAATCCATTCCTCCAGATAAATATGACCCTACAGGAACATCTGCTATCATTTGCCTAGTCACAGCTTGCTTAAACAAACGCTTTGTTTCGTCTTTAGCATCTTTAAAAGACATCTCTTCTTCTGTCTGAGTAAAATCATAATCCCACCAAGAATTATGTTCAACAAAGGTCGTTGAACTATCTATTTTAACTGTATTTGCTGGTGGCAACATAGTCACACCTTTAAATAAAGTATTAAATGAAAATACATTTTGAAACGAAAAATATTCATTTAAAGCACTTAGATCCACATCTATTTTATAATCTGGATGCTTAATAATTGCCTTTATTTCACTTGAAAAGCATAGTGTTTCACCATTAAACCAATAATATAATGGCTTAATACCAAAACGATCCCTACTTAAAAATAACTCTTTAGTCTCGTTATTCCATGCTGCTATTGCAAACATTCCGTTTAAACGTTCAAAAAAAGGTGTTCCATAAGCCTCTAAACCCTCACATATAACTTCGGTATCTGTCTCAGAATTAAAAACACAACCTTTAGCCTTTAACTTTTGTTTTAATTCCGAAAAATTATATATACAACCATTAAATACAATAGTCCATTTTTGACTTTTAGAGCTCATTGGCTGAGCTCCTTTATCTGAAGTATCAAGAATAGCTAACCTCTTATGGGCTAACCCGATATTATCTTTAACAAAAAAACCGTGTCCATCAGGCCCTCTATGAGCAATTTGCTCAGCCATAGACTTTAACTGGTCTCTATAGACCGTTTCTTTGTTTAAATTAAAAACACCTACAATTCCACACATTTATAAACAGTCTGTTAATCCTGTTACAACTTTCTGTTGTAACTCTTCTGTTAAATCATTGTAAAGAGGCAGTGCTAATGCATGCTTATAACACCATACACTATTAGGCATTTCTCCTTTTACCTCAACCATTGGGTTATTTCTAAATGCATCATGCATATGTAAAGAATATGTTCCAATTTGTACTTCTATACCTTTTGCACGCATTTCAGACATTATCCTATCTCTATCCTCTACATAAACTGAAAATGTTTGATATGAATGCTGCCCTTTTTCTAATGTTGTTGGTATTGTAATTCCTTCAATATTTTGAAGCAACTTAATATAATTATTTGCTAAACTAATACGCTTGGCTAATAATGCATCTATATGATCTAATTGTCCCAATCCAACAGCAGCTTGAAGATTAGTCAACTTGTAATTTGTTCCTATATTACTAAAATGTATTCCTTCTCTAGACGCCCCAGTCATATCCATACCAAAGTGTTTGTATGAATTCATCCAATTAGCAAGTTCTTCATTTTGCGTAGTAACTACTCCTCCTTCACCTGTAGTGATAAATTTTCTTGGATGCAATGAGAACACTGTTATATCTGCCTGACTACCAACCTTCACTCCATTAAATTCTGCTCCAATAGAACATGCAGCATCTTCTATAATGTATAGATTATGTTTTTTCTTAATTGCATTTAACCGATCATAATCTAATGGTGCGCCGAATAATGATACTGGAATAATTACTTTAGTTTTAGGGGTTATTGCCGCTTCTAAAGCATCATAATCAATTAACATGTTATTTTTATCCACATCAACAATTACAGCTTTTGCCCCTACAATTGGAGCAACAGATGCTGTTGCAGGATATGTATAATCTGGTGCAATTACCTCATCTCCAGGCCCTACATTCAATGCACGCAATGCCATTTCTAAACCTGTGGTTGCAGATGTAACAGCCATAAGGTGTTTACATCCTAAATAATCTTTTAATCTATTTTCAAATTCTCTAGTTACTGGACCTTCTGTTAAGTAACCACTTTCTAATACCTCTATAACCTTATCCTTTATTTCTTGCGTAATAAAGGGCTTTATTAATGGAATATTCATGCTCATAACTTAGACTCTTTATTTTTTATCAATTCCTACTTCTTGTCTCCAGTTGATTAACTTTTGTAAACCTTCTCTTAAAGAATCACTGTATTTAAAGTTTAATTCTTTTTCAGCTCTTTGCCTTGATCCAATTCTGTTTTGAACCAATGCTCTAGCATCATCTGCAGAATATGGTACATACTTCACTTTCAATTCTGATTGTTTTAAATCTAATATAGTATCACACAATTCTTTAATTGAAGTTTGTATTTCTGTACCTACATTATAATTATCACATTTAACATCTGATTCTAATGCTGCTATATTTGCTTTAGCAACATCTTCTACATAAACAAAATCATATGCTTGACTTCCATCTCCATTAATAACCGGTTGCTCTCCTGCTTCAATTTTGTTCAGCATAATTGGCACAACTCCACTATAAACAGCATGTTGGTCCTGCCCTGGGCCGTATACATTCATATATCTAAGCCCAATAACCTCTAAACCGTATCTATCATTAAAAGCTGTAGCCATTGCTTCTCCAGCAATTTTAGTAGCTCCGTAGAAATTTTTATTATTAAATGGGTGTGCTTCCGTCATTGGTACTTCTGAAGCATCACCATATACTGATGCAGAAGAAGAAGATATTAATTTTTTTACGTTGTTTTTCACACAGGCCTCTAATACATTAAATGTACCTCCTACATTAACATCAAACGCAGTTCTAGGGTAATCTTTACAATGTAACAACCACATTGCAGCCAAATGAAATACATAATCTACCCCTTGCATTGCTGTATCCAAAATATCTGTTTCTCTAACATCTCCTCCAAATGGATATATATTACATCTTGGATCTTTTAAACTCTCTACTATATTATCTTGTTTACCACGAGCAAAATTATCATAAATAACAACTTCTTTAACATCATGTTTTAATAACTCCTTTACAACAAAACCTCCAATAAATCCTGCTCCTCCAATTACTAATACTTTTGATCCGTTTAATTTCATTTCCATGTTTTTTTATTTATATAATTTCCCAAAAGGATGGCTTGCTAATTCTAATTTCGCTAGCGGGTGATATTCTCCTTTTAAACCAATTGGCCTTGAATTTCTAATATTATGTACTATTTCTATAGCTTGCCTTGCGTCAGACAAACCATACCCTTTTCCATCTATTATATCCTGATAAACTTTAGTGTGTAAATCTGTAAAACCACCACTAAACTCTAACTCTTCTCCCTCTATTGAAATAGAACGATAAGTACGTTGTCCCTTTGCTTTAACTTCGTCTGGTAAAACATCTTCATTAATTGATAAAAACCAACGAACTCTAGCTCTATCAAACTCTAAATATCCGGCTGCTCTGTCATGAGTGTGCACATGAACAACATTCTGTTTAACATCACCAAAAATCCAAGACAACATATCATAGAAGTGTACTCCTATGTTAGTTGCTATACCTCCCGACTTAGCAACATCTCCTTTCCAAGATGTATAATACCAATTTCCTCTAGAAGTTAAATAAGTTAAATCTATATCAAATATTTTATCTTTAGGCGCTGCTACTATCTTAGCTTTCAAATCAATAATACTTTGATGCAGTCTTAATTGTAAAATATTCCAAACACGTTGGCCTGTTTCTTTCTCTACTTTTTCTAAAGCTTCAATATTCCAAGGGTTTAACACTAATGGCTTTTCGCAAATAGCATCTGACCCTCTTCTTAATGCCATACGAATATGAGAATCATGCAAATAATTTGGTGTACAAATACTTACATAGTCTAAATTAACTCCTTTGTCATACTTTAATTTTTCTAAATGTCTATCAAAACGCTCAGGTTCAACAAAAAAATCGGCATTAGGAAAATAACTATCCATAATTCCTACTGAATCAAATCTATCTAATGCAGCTACTAAATCATTATTAGTATCCTTTATTGCTTTTAAATGTCTTGGTGCTATATAACCTGAAGCTCCTATTAATGCAAAATTTTTCATATTAAGAGATTCTTTTTACGTAATTATCTTCTAATTTATATTCTTGTTTACTTTCTTGACAAATAGCAACATGGTTTTCATTAAAACTTAACTTATGTCCATACTCACCTACCCAGCCGATTTGTTTTGCAGGATTACCTACCACTAAAGCAAATGGCTTTATCGTTTTTGTTACCACTGCTCCAGCTCCAACAAACGCATATTCCCCTATATCATTTCCACAAACTATAGTCGCATTCGCCCCAATAGAAGCCCCTTTTTTAACAATAGTTTTTGCATACTGTCCTCTTCTATTAATTGCACTTCTAGGATTTATTACATTTGTAAAAACCATAGAAGGCCCTAAAAATACATCATCCTCACAAGTTACCCCTGTATAAATAGATACGTTATTTTGTATTTTAACATTATTACCTAATACAACTTCTGGAGAAATCACTACATTCTGACCTATGTTACATTTTTTTCCAATAATGCAATTTGACATTATATGAGAAAAATGCCAAATTTTTGTTCCTTCTGCAATTGAACAGCCTTCATCTATTACAGACGTTTCATGTTGAAAAAATGTACTCATCTCTTTATTTTTTACAGTACCAATCTACTGTTATTTGAATTCCTTTAGGAAAAGAATATTCTGGTGCATAACCTATAAATTTTGCCCCTTTAGAAATATCAGCTAACGAATGTTTTACATCTCCTTTTCTATCAGGACCATGATTCACTTTAGACTTTGAAGCATCGATTCCCAAATTTTTCATTCCTTCTTTAATAGC
>Ga0105354_1000995_pt1 | contig 17527 bp, 25 predicted proteins | sample GOMGulsemesocosm_FD_83658 | JGI IMG/M metagenome (GOLD analysis project Ga0105354, IMG submission 83658) | Methane-oxidizing microbial communities from mesocosms in the Gulf of Mexico - GOM9B Gulf of Mexico | ecosystem: Environmental > Aquatic > Marine > Cold seeps | place: USA: Gulf of America...
AATGAGCAAGAGTTAAGAGAAGATGCACATAAATGGGAAACATGTATTTCAAGAAGTGAAAGGTTTAAAAGGGCTACCTTGGTTCATCCTATCTTCGATGTTAAGTACCATGCGAGAGAGCAAGGAGCAACACCTTTTAACGACGTTAAGCCTATCAGTTATTCTTTAATTGTATCTATTAAAGCTGTCGGCGATGTTAATCTTTATAACTCAGTTTTACAACAGAATAGAACATTACAAGCGGTTAAAGTATCTAGTCGCATTAGAATATGAATGTGAAAATGTTGTTTTATTAGCAAGGGATTTGGTAAAAAATAATGGGGTCTTGTCTTTTGACACTATAGGCTTTACCTAGCAACCAATCAGGAATAAATTATGGGCCGAGCAAAAGCATGGATGATGGAACAGGAAGACTTGGAACCGATGTATGAGTGGATCGAAGACAACTACGGTGATGATGCGGGTGAGGATGGATCTGAAAAATGGGAAGATGCGGTGCAGGCCTATGAAAGCCACTGCGACAGATTAAGCCGCCAAGAAGAAGAGTGGCGCATGCAAGATGAACTTGAATGGTATATATATACCCAATCTCAAGCTAGAAAGTTTGATACCCAAATCCAAAGTGTAAGAGAGCTTCTGGATGTGCGGGCAAGTAACGAAGCCAAGTTTAGTCTATTGGTTATGCTTCATGGACATATTGTTGCGGCGGTTGAATCCTATTTAGCTTCAACGTTTATCCATAAGGTGACTAACTCTGAAGGGCTAATAAGGAAGCTAGTCGAAACCGATCCAGTGTTTTCGAAAACGAAGTTCACACTGAAAGAAATATATGAAAAGCATGAAAGCCTTAAGCTCAATGTGGCGACCTATCTAAGGGATTTGATTTTCCATGATCTGGGGAGAGTAAAGCCAATGTTTAAAGAAGTTCTTGCTTGTGATTTCGGGGAGATAGGCTGGCTATTTGAAGCTGTAAACATTAGGCATCATTGTGTGCACAGAGCAGGTCTCGATAAAGATGGAAATAGAGTGGACCTTTCCGTTGAATCAATACGAAACCTAGCCTCAAAAGCTAATGACCTAGTTCACTCAGTAGAAAATAGTGTAAATGAAACTACCGAGTCTGAACTTGAGTTTTAGTCATAAAGGCGCAAGTGATTATCAGGACTTGCTTTTTGCCTTAAAGTCAAAAAACCTGACCTGATCCCGAATTCTCGTGACCCCTTTATATTTAAGTTTTATTACGTGACTCATAAAAAAGTTAGTTATATTATGGTTTTAGTCGAAATTAACTACTTAACATAGAGATCGGAATATGGCAGCAGGTCGGTTTAATATCTTTCTCCCTCCAATAAGAGATGACGATGCAGGTTATACTTATTTGTGCAAATTGTCTGAGGCTATAATTTCCTCTCCAGAGAATCACTATGTTTTCGAATTCTCGCGTTGCTCTACCTTAAGCCACAATGGACTAGTTGTAATAGGAGGCCTGGGTGATTTCTTGAATAGGTACGAAAAAAATACGACTATGTTAAGAGGCCTTGGTTTACCTAAGTTCTTCGCTCCTCAAAAAGTGGGCTTTAATATTGAGAACATCTCACCTTTATTAATGAGTAAGTTACAAACCTTAGGCTTTTGGAATTACGTTAAACCTGATTTTGGTATAAAGGGAAACCCTGATTATATTGGCTATAGGCAACATGACACTGTTCTTGAAGATTACGAAATTATAAATCACCTTCAAGATAGTTGGTTAACAGGTGAGAAACTTTCTATTTCTGCGTTATTAAAAAATGAAATTATTAGTCGCATTTATGAGATTTTCGTGAATGCATACGGACACGGACTGAAAGAGAATCAACAAAGGCAAAGCGTGATTTCATGCGGTGATTATGATGTTAAAACTAAACAACTCTCCCTTTCGGTGCTAGACTTTGGTGGTGGTATTATTCAAAGTGTCCAAAAGCACACGAAAATTAGAAATAAAAAAGAAGCTTTTCAATGGGCTTTAGAAATTGGTAATTCAACAAGAACAGATAGTAGTATAGATCTCCCGAGAGGGTTAGGCTTCGGTATACTAAAAGACTTTGTGAAAATTAATGAAGGGTGCTTAAAAATTTGTAGTGATTCCTTCATAGCTACTGTAGATAAAAATGGTAATTATATAATAAAAGAAATGCAAGGATTTCTCTCCGGCACTTTAGTCAGTATAACCATAAACTGCGGTAAGAATGATCACTATCAATTAAAATAAGAATCGACTGTTGAATCACCGATTTATTTTTGAGATTAAACTTATGCATAAAATTATAAATGTAAAAAAAATCGTTGGTAGGAATGCTATATCAATGAATTCAGGCAATAAACTTAAAGAACTAATCATCCATGAATGGCCTAAAAACGAGAAAATATCATTAGACTTCTCAGAGGTTGATATTTTTGCTTCTCCTTTTTTTAATGCAGCAATTGGTGCATTACTGAAAGATAGAACAATTCATGAGTTACAAGACAAGCTGGAGTTTCCTCATATTTCTGATCATGGAAAAAATTTATTAAATCTAGTTATTTCTAACGCTATTAATTTTTATTCTGACGCAGAAGGAAAAACAAATTTAGGCTTAGATGAAGTGCAAAAGGACCTATAACCATGTTTTATGACATCAAGGGTGTAACCTCAGAAAAAGGAAAGAGTTACTTTGTAGATACGAACGTTTGGTATTGGTGTACTTATGCTGCTTCAAAATCCTTTTTAGCAAAAACTCCTCAAAAGTATCAGATCGATCATTACCCTAATTTTGTGGAGAGCGTTATGAGTCAGGGTTCAACTCTCTATTGTTCGCCATTAATATTAGTTGAATTAGCTAATTTAATAGAACGATCAGAATGGGAAATACATAAAGCATACAAACAAGATCCTAGCATTAGACTAAAAGCATTCAGAAAAAATGCTGCTGAAAGGAAATCTGTACTTAATGAGATTGAAATAGCTTGGGAAACAGTCAAATCAATGGCTACTGAATTATCATTCAGCATTGACGGGAATACTTCAGATTCTTTTATCCAGTCATTAAATAATTACAACATAGATGGATATGATGCTCTTTATCACCAAATGATGGATGAGTATAAAGTAGATAATATCATTACTGACGATAAAGATTTTCGTAAAATAGAGACTATTAATGTGTTTGGTTGCTATCAGTAGCCATTATGTATTAGCTCTATTAAAGTTACATATGTCTGTTTTCGAAAAAAGTCCAAGGACAGGTCATACCTTCTGATCTAAAGTCAAAACTATTACAGTTATTAGTTCAGATAAAGATGATATTACGCAGCGACCACTGACACAACTTGTGGCGAATAATTAAGCTCAACCAATGTTTTAGCAACGCCAGGACAAACAGCATTACCACAGCGCTGTATTTCGTCTGCTTTGGTCATTAGTCGCTTGTTACTTGGTTTGATAAATTTTGTAATGTAATCAGCAGGGAATCCCATAGCTGCATAAAGCTCGTGCGGCTGAAGCATTCTTAAGCCAATATCAGCAATAACATATTTGGTACCGTAGATTGTTATAAGCGCAAATCTGTCTTTGGTGGTTATGGTGTGCAAAGGCGTTTTTATGTCTTGGCCTGTGCCTTCTCCGTAATATTTAATGAGAAAGGCTGTGACTAAACCGAAATGGTTTCCGCCGGCTGTAATGGTGTGTAATGGCTCATCCATGCTTGAACCTATGTTATCTTTACGGAATTTGATTAAATTGCAGGTCACTACCGCAAAGTGGCCGCCTTTAACTTCAGCGCATATTGTTCTTAAGGGCTCATCTATTGGCATATTGCGTTGGCTGCTCGCATTCGCGAACTCTGTGATAAAAGCTAGTTTTGCATGATCAGGTACCAAGAATGGCTTTTTACAATCGATAACGTAACGCTGTATCCCTCTGCCGATTCTTTTAAGCGTTTTTTCAGCTAAAGGTTTTTTACGGTTAAAGATACTTGGGGCGGTAATAGACCAATCGATAATATCTGCCGCTATTTTCCACTTCTTTAGACCAAGCTTTTTTAGATTTTTCTTTTTAGGATCGCCATATATAATGGAAGGCCAAACAATTGGCTGATTATCACAGCGAGCAATCAGATAAAACCGTTTTCTAATGGTTGCTGTTGGGTGAATGCTGCTCGCTCTAATTTCTCTATATTCTACCTGGTAACCATGTTTTTTAAGCTGCCTTTCGAAACTGTTAAATGTAATTCCTAATTTACTTTTATCAGGTACTAGCTTGCCTTTTTTGTTTTCTATTAAGGGGCCCCATTCCTTAAACTCTTCAACATTTTCCAGCATGATTATTCTAGGCTTTACTAAAGCAGCCCAGCGCATTGTAACCCATGCCAAACCTCTAATATGTTTTTCAACTGGCTTACCGCCACCGGCTTTAGAGAAGTGTTTACAATCAGGACTAAACCAAGCCAGACCAACAGGTTGGCCTTTACAGGCTTTGACTGGGTCAACTTCCCATACAGAAGCAGAATAGTGTTTAGTGTTGGGGTGGTTTAGCTGATGCATTAATATTGCATCAGCATCGTGGTTAATCGCGATATCAACAGGGCGGCCAATAGCATCTTCTATTCCCATGGATGCACCACCGCCGCCACAAAAGCTATCTACTGTAATCTCACCGAAATTAAATAGCCCTTGGGGTCTGACGCGGTAATTAACAAACTGATTCATAACTGCGCTCTCTGATTCTAGTTAAGCTTTTTGGTTCGGTAGTCAGTGATTTTTATTAGCTCAGGTTATTAAATCGTTTCCACTCGCTTTCTGCTTTTTGCTTACAGGTATCTATATGCTCAGCGAGTACAGAGGCGCTGACTAATCTAGTGCTTTTCTGTGATCCCCCACGATAGGTAGGTAGCGGTAGTTTATTCATTGCAGCACGCTCGTGAGCCATCTTGCTACTCAATCCTAAATATTTATCACAGATCAATTTCAATGGGATTTCTGCGGTATTAAACTCTGCTAATAACCCAAAGTACGTTGAGTTCATGATGGTTTCCTTTGCTGATGTTTCTTTCTAATTGTCTTTACAGGTTGTTCCAGCAGTCGCTGAAACTTTCTATGAATGATCTACCTTGTAGCTATTTGCAAAAGGCATGACAGTCACAATGATTAATCGGATTGCACCTATTCAATTTCTTCATGAAGCCACGGGTCGTGTTCAGCGAGAAACCGAGCATCTTTGCTCCAATATTGTGTGACTTCTCGCTGCGGGTTCTTTGCATCATCTAGCTTTCCGCGTAAGGTGTTTACAGATATCACTTCAATGGTTTGTACGCTTTGTATAGGAGACGGGTTAAATGGAATTTTCATTGAAAGAGATCCTTAAGTTGGCTGATGAAATACTGGTCATATTTAGTGAAAATACAGCAAGCCCTAATAGTCATGCTGTCAATCAAGTGCGTTTTCTCTGTAACCAAATGCGTTGCGACGATTCCGTTATTAATGAGAAATCTAGAAAGATTGCGGATCATGCCTCAATGTTTTTCAGTTTACGACAACATGAGAACTATCGAGGTGGTGCAAGTTTTCTATATGCTGAGATTAAGAGCTTATTGGCTGTTATAAGACGACGTGTGGGTATTATTGAGCACATGAGAAATAACCCTCGGGCGAGGTGACTATGGGCTTTCTTTTTCCCGTTACAGGATGGTTCGGTTGTGTGTACTCTTCATATCCTGGATAGTTAATGGGATCAAACTCCGCTAGAAAAGAACCGGATCTACTCCAGTACTGATAAACATCGCGCAATGGATCACTTTTATCGCCTTCCTTGCCGCGTTTAAGTGATACAAAGTTCACTGTTCTAAGGCCCACATTCGATGAGGGGGATGAGTCAAATAAATGCATAATGCGTTCCTTACAGGTTGTTCCAGCAGTAGTTGAAAGTTTCGGTAAATGATCCGCCTTGGAGCCATTCCCCAAATGACATAGCGGTAACAGCGATTAGAAATACCAAACAGATGAGTGCTAGCAATCCAAAAATAGCGAGATAAAAAAATAGAACTTCATTCATGATTGGCCTCAAATAGTGTTGATTACAAGTAAAACTTACAATAAGGCTAAATTAAGCTGATGTGCATTACAAGCAAAACTTACAAAAATATCAGTTTTCGCTTTTAATGGTTGTGTTAAAATCATCTGTAATATTTGATTTAGATGGTTTAAAAGGGAATTACATTAATATATGGATGGTGTTGCTAATGAATCGCTATAAAAGCTTTTATAAGTTATTTTCTTCAATTTTTAACTTGTTAGGTTCAACAAATAAACCCCGACAAGATCATTATACGGAGGTGAGTCAGCCTAAAGTTGAAGTCAATTATGATCGCAGTAAGGCTGTTCTCGATCATGTTGGTAAAGATGCTTGGGTAGATTGGCCGGAAGAGACACGTGCTGTATCTGTAAATTTATTTATTTCTTATAAAGATAAGAATTTAAATAAAACAGAAAGAAATATTCGGACAACTGGCTACAACGATGAGGTGATTAATGCTTATTGTGAGATGCGAAACTCTAGGCGTACCTTCATTATAGAGTCCATAAAAGCGTGTGTAGATTTAAAAACAGGCGAAGAAGTAGAAGATGTTTATTTACATTTAGATAAACTTTATAAGTCATCGCCTCAATATACTCTTGATTCACTAATCGAAAATTATCCAGAGACGATGAGGGTGCTTACTTATGTCGCTAGATCCGATGGGCAGTTTAGAAAAAACGAGAAAGAGGTGATCTGTAATTTTTTCTCCGAATTAACAGGGGATAAAAATTTAACGGTAGATATGGTTGGTGATGCGCTTAACGAATTTGAATCACAGACTTTAACTTCATTCAAGCGCTCTGCTGGCTATGCATTTAGAAGTGAAAATATTGATATTGATAAATATATTTCTTGCTGTCATTTGATTGTTAACACGCAAAAAAATATAAGCGCAGGCGAAGAAGAGGCATTATTATATCTAGAAAAACTGCACGCTAAAGTCTTGAAAGAAAAGGCTAAGCTAGAGACCTCTCCACAATAGTGACAACTTGACCAATCATTCTTAATTTTTCTATATTGTGATGAGAAACAAGCTCATCACGATATCTATTTTTGTCTTCATTATCGCTGCTGATAAGCCAAGATCCTTCTAGCTGTCTAGAAAATCTTTTTACTTTTAATTCATGATCAAATGCAAATGCAAAAATCTTATTACTGAATGGCTTTGTGACTGAGGTATCAATGAGTAGCATGTCACCGTTACAAATAGTTGGTTCCATGGAGTCGCCTTTCACTGTAACAATTACAGCATTGTTGCTATGTAGCTTGTTTTTTTCTAAGCAAAGTGTCGATACAGGATAGTTGTTTATAATCAAATCGTTTTCCACGTGAGCGCCATCTCCAGCAGCTAGGCTGACGTCATATACAGGTACGTTAACAAATTCTGAAGCTGTATCGGTACCAAGAGGGGATGAATCTAATCCAGATTGACTGTCAAAGTACTGTTCATCATCGGACTTAACTTCATGAACGCTACTATTTAAAAGAGTAGCGTTACCATCTGTAACGATACCGTACATTAGCCAGCCAGCATTTGTTTTAAGAATGGAAGCTAGCTTATCTAATCTATGACCTCTAGGCGTCGTAGTTCCGTTTTCCCATTGGTTTACGGATTGGGGTTTTATACCCAGTCTATTCGCTATCTCAGACTGAGAAAAGCCATAGGACTGCCTACTTTCTTTTAATCTATCTGCAAATGTTTTATTCATAATTGTATTTTACAAGTAATGCTTGAAAAACTCATTGTAAGAATTACTTGAAAAACTGTAGTTCTTGCTGTAAGTTTTACTTGTTTTTAATGTAGTGAAGAGGTTTAGCATGAATGCAATTGAAAAAGTTGTATCTATTTTGGGTAGTCAGACAGCACTGGCCAAAAAACTGAATGTTGCTCCACAAGCTGTTCATCAATGGGTTTCATCAGGAAAGCCTCCAGCTGGAAGAGTGATAGAAATTGAAAAAATAGTTAATGGCCAAGTATCTAGGCATGCATTGCGTCCTGATTATTACCCTCAGTTAACAGAATAAAAATTCATGAGGAATTTGATTAGTACTTTAATGAATGCAAGCAGAGCTTTAAACGCCTTAACAGGGACGATAAACCATGAGTAGAAAATTGATTGAAGATAAAGGCCAGCTGCACAGTCCTGAAATGGCCTGTTATCACGCAGTGCATCATTTCCAGGGCGGCCTGCAAACGATGGCGAGTTTGATGGGTATGTTGCCGAATACTCTGCAAAAGAAGCTTAGCCCAACCGTTGATACGCACAAGCTATCGCTGAATGAAGCGATGCATATTCTACGCTTCACTAACAGTACGGGGATTTTAGATTCTATCTGCAGTGAGGCAAATGTGGTTTGGTCGCAACCTGATGAGGTGCCTGAATTTTGTGGTGATTTAGATTTATTAAGTTCGCACAGTAATTTGTTTAGTCGCACCAGTGCCTTATTGAGCGGTGTTACACAAGCCCTTGCTGACGGTGTGATTGATAAAGATGAGCAAGCAATTTTAAAGAAGCTGAAGCTAGAAATGCTGAAAGCTATTGAACAAGTAGACGCGGTGTCTGCGCAATTTGAGGGGTAAATGATGCTTGATTTACATCTTTCTCACCCAAACGTCTCATTTTCTGACTATGCCTTGCGTGTGTTCCATGGCAATAAGGTACATGGCCTTGTCAATCTCCTTTTTTATTTTAAGGGCTCTAGGGCTTCTAACTTTACCCCTTACTACATTAGCCAAATCTCCTTCATTCATGGCTTCGAAAAATTCAGCGGTGAGCTGGAGATACTTTTTAACACTGGGTTTATCAGTAAGCGGATGGTAGATGCTTTGGACTTGTCTGCTTTCGTATTGCCTTTTCGGGTCGGGAAAGAAGAGGATTTTATCGAGGGGAATTTCGCGGGGGCTAAGGTCAATGACTCTGCCGTCTTCGCTTTGCCAGATGGTATGAAACTCTGCTTCGATCCAGAGATTTTGGATTTCAATGACAGCCCATCCAAAGTGTTGTTGGCCTCCATTGGCCGCAATATGTTGTGGAACGATAGAGAAACATTCACGCAATGGCTGTCCAGCCAAAGGTTGGTGTTCAACATAGATGGGTTGTTGCCCTGGGGAAACTTGGCGACAAAATGAAAGGATTCTCTCGTCTGTTAAAGACGGCACGATTGGAAACATTAATGCTTTCCTTATTAGCTGGTTTGTTAAGTGGATGATAAGGCTTTTTTATAATGATTTACAAGTAGACGCGGTGTCTGCGTAATTTGAGGGGTAAATTTATGAACTCACCAATCCAACAATCACATGAAAAACAGCAGGTCCAAATTGAGGAGCTTAAGAAAGCGTTAGATCGCTTTGGTGAAAGTGGCTCGCTCGATCTTGGGTTTGCACAGCAGATGCTGGCTGAAACTTCTAAGTCTGCCGCTTCTTTGGCAGCGCTTAAAGGATTAATGGAGCGAGCAAATCGTGACAATACCAAAAGCTTTGAATGTTTAAAAAATGCCATTAAGGCTGTGCATGAACTTAAGGCGAGTGTGACACCCGCTTTGTTACTGAAAAAACATTAGGAGAAGAGTCATGAGTAAAGAAAATAACAGCAATGAGATTATTACAAATAGTTGGATTACACCAGACAGTATCAAGTTTGACATTAATAATCGCGAACATCTTGAAGCGCTTAAAATGTTCGCGAGTGGAATGTTAGATTATTTGGATACTAACGGGAAGCCAGTGGGGGACTTCGTAATCGGTTCCCTCTGTAGCGATAGGATGATTAAGACTGATGTTGTGGCGAGCAAGATAAAACCCAGGTTCTACGGCCTTGTACTCGATTTTCCTATTCTTTTTGAGGTTAGATAAAGCCTCTATTGCTTCATTTGATATCTGTGGGCAAAGCAGTACGTTTTTGTAATCTTTAAAACCTAACAGTTCTTCACCACTGAAGCCGGAAATATTGTTGCTTAGGTCTATGAATGTGGCAGTTGATACGTTTTTTAAATATTCGAGTATTTGATTTTCCATAATTTAGATACCTCGTTGTAAAAGCAACAATTTAAACAGAACCACAAGAAAAGGAAAAGACAATGTCAAAACAACAAGAAAGAATTATCACAGATCAGCAGCAAACGATTCGCCGTTTACAGCAGCAACTGCAAGATTGTAGAGGTGAAGAAGTGGGTAGCTTGTTAACGGTAATTGGGGATATTCGCGAGCGTAGTGGGTTAGGTCATAAGCCTATGCTGGCTGATTTACCCAAGCTCATTGGCAATATGCGTAATCAAATAGATGGTTATGAATACGGTTGTGAGCGTGCATGAAGGTTGGCATCGGTATGGCATTACCGATGCCAGAACTGGATATTGCTATCCAGTGCAATAAGCAAAGTGAGTATATCGCCCTTGTTAAGGGCAATCAATAAGGATGGTGTTATGTCGGATTTTAAAGCATGCACGGAAGATGATGTAAAAGATGCACTTGATTACATCAGTGGTGATGATCGTGAAACCTGGATAATGATGGGGTGCGCGATTAAGAATGAATTTGGCCATAGTGGTTTTGATCTTTGGGATAGCTGGAGCCGCTTACAGGCCGGTTATAACAAGACTCAAATTATGGCTGATTGGAAGGGTATTAAAGCCTATGGAAAAGACGGCAGTGTGACTATCGCTACCTTGTTTAAACGGGCTATGGGTAAGGGCTATGAGCAACGCCCGATTAATGAGGATGAGCGAAAAGAAAGAGAAGTCGAAAAGGCCAAGCGCGCTAAACAACGTGCTATTGATGAAAAGGTGCAGCGTGAGCATGATGAAAAGTTTAGGCAGGCAGCTGCTAGTGTTGCTATCAAAATTTGGCGCAGCACTGCAAAAAGCGGTAACAGCCCGTATTTAGATAAAAAGCAGGTGAAGGCGTTTGATGTTGGGTTTATCAAACAGGGGCTAATTATTCTTTATGATGAGCTGCTGGCAAGCATTCAAATTATTGCTGGTCGTGAGCAAATCAGTACTTTTTTTGCGGATAAAAGCCGACCTGAACATCAGAGCTTTTTGTATGTAAAGCCCGGTGTGCTGGCTGTGCCTTTGGTAGATGCTAAAGGTCTTGTAAAAAATTTGCAGTTTATCTTTCAAGATGGCGCCAAGAAATTTATTAAGGGCGGTGTTAAATCGGGTTGTTTTACGCGTTTAGGCTTGTATGAAAATTCGCATACTCAGTTAGTTATTGCCGAAGGCTATTCGACTGCAGCGAGTATTCATGAAGCGACAGATCTAACGGTTTATGTTGCCTTTGATGCGGGTAACTTAAGTAATGTTGCTCAGCTATTACGAAAAGAATTCCCAGCGGCTTTGATGTTGTTTGCCGCTGATGATGATAAAGAAACGCAGGCGCAAGGCAAAGGTAACCCAGGTAAAGACAAAGCGAAAGCAGCTGCGAAACTGGTGAACGGCTTTATGGTGTTGCCTGATTTTGGTATTGAGCATGATACCGAGGGTGCTGCAGCATGAGCCGGTCTACTGTAAAAGCAAACCCTAAACAGCCTACTGATTTTAATGATTTGCATATGATGTTTGGTTTGGAAGTGGTTAAGAATCAAATTTTAGAGGCTATTCATGACGCACAGCAAACCAGTGCAGATGTTTGTGAGTTTGATGAGCAAGCTGCTCACTCCCCGCACCCCTCTGAAAAAGCAGGGCCCGTTGCCAAATTTGAGATAGAAACCCTTCTTAAACGTTTTGCGTATGCGATGCCCGATGGAAAAGTATGGGATAGCCATAAGAAGGTGTTGATTAAGAAAACAGCCTTTAAGGATATGGTGACTAAGGCGTTATTTGAAGAATGGCTTGATCACGATACACGTAGAACGGTTGATCAAAACTCTGTACTGCAAGAAGCAGAAGATGCAAAGGCGAATTTAGCCTGGGGCGCATTGGGTATAGCTTTAGATCGCTATGTTTATCTTTACCCTTCAACGGATGTTTGGGACAAGAAAAAGAAAAAGGTGATACCTGCTAATGCATTGAAGTTAGCCATTGCAGATTGTTATGACGATTGGTCTAAGCACCCTAATCGTGAAGAGATAGATATCGAGAACCTGGTGTTTGATCCGACGCAATCAGTTGACCCTGCTACGCATATTAATTTGTTTGTCGGCTTGCCTATTGCGCCAGTTGAGAATGATTTTAAGTGTGTGGCCATTCGTGAGCTACTGCTTTTTTTGTGTAACCGTAACCCTGATGTGTATATGTGGTTGATTAGCTGGTTGGCTTATCCATTACAGAATGTTGGTGGGAAGTTAGCAACTGCAGTGTTGATGCACTCGGAAGTGCAGGGATCGGGTAAGTCGTTATTCTTTGATGGCATTATGCGCAAGATCTATGGCGCTGAATACAGTTCAACGCTGGGCCAGCATCAGCTTGAATCTCCTTATACTGATTGGCGTTCAAAAATGTTGTATGGCGTGTTTGAGGAGATTTTTAGTCGCGACCAAAAGTACAGCCATACGGGCACGATGAAGCAAATGATTACGAGCCCGACTCAACGTATTGAAAAGAAGTTTATGTCAGGTTGGGAAGAGGCGAACCACATGAATGCAGTGTTTTTATCGAATGAGATTCAGCCTTTCCCCGTAGAGCCTTTTGATCGGCGTATGTTGGTTATTTGGCCTGAAGGCAAGTTAGAGGAAAACTTAATTAACCAGGTGATTGAAGAAATGCACGGCGGTGGCATTGAGGCCTTTTATTATCATTTGCTGAGTCTCGATTTACAGAGTTTTGGTTCGCACACGGAGCCGCCAATGACGGAGGCCAAAGAGCGCTTAATTGATTTTGGCCGTGCTGGTTGGGATTCTTTTTACCAGGAGTGGAGTAAGGGATATTTGAAGGTGCCTTTTTCGTCTTGTCTTATAGTGGATTTATATGAAGCCTATAAAAACTGGTGTCATTCAGGCCATGAACGGCAGGTGAGTTTAAAGAAGTTCAGTGACTTTATGTCGGTACCTAGTCGCGGCAAACGCAAACGGGATGTGTGGTACCAAGTGGCCCTCTCAAAAAAGAAGGGGACGTTTCTTATCGTTGATACAGCACCTGAAGATATGCCCCAGAGTACGTGGTTGGGTAGATGTGTGAGTGAATTTCAGAAGGAGCTAAAAGAATGTTCCAACTAATGCCGGACATGCCGGAGCAGAGTTTTTACGTCCGGCACTCTAACCTTTTGATAATAAAGGTGATGCCGGAGTGCCGGAGGTGCCGGACGTTTTTTAGCCCCCGCGCGCGTAAAATAGTTAGGTCATTTGCGTTTTAATTTAAAAAACTTTCCACGCGAGGCTGTTTTACATCCGGCATGTCCGGCACTCCGGCAACGTAATACAAATCAATAGCTTAGAGTGCCGGAGGAGAAAAGTAGTTATCCGGCAGTACGGCATCTAAAAAAATACGATTTAAATTAATAAATCTTTAAGTAATAGGCGATTAAAATGGCTGATCAAAAATTAATACCTTCTATGGATTTAAAGCTAAAGCGTTGGGCTGAATATTACAGCGCTGAAGAGTCAGGCTGCATGGGTGGCAGCGGTAATGTTATTGCTAGCTTGATAGCGAACGGGGGAGAGCTGATACGATGTACTAACCCTGAAACATTTAACATACCTGATGATGTGTATGACTTTGGTAGATTGATAGATAAGTTACCGAGTGATTTAAATACTGTTGTACATGAGCATTACATGAATGCTTCTAGTACATTAGAGCAGCGCTTAAAAGCTTGTCGGTGCGCTAACGGAACTTATTATCGTCGCTTGGCTAAGGCACATTACAGCTTAGTGTTCTTGAGCAAGCGACCTGTAAGACGTGTTCAGTGCACGTCTATGGTAGCGAGCACCTAAGATGTTGACACTAAACACGCAAGGGGAGTATTCTTATAAGGCAGCTGCAAAATCAGTTGCTGGGCGTAGGAACCCAAATACACAAGAGGTCATGAACACGCCTCTCTTTGAATGCGTGTTTTTTTATGGCTTCAGTTTGCCTGTTATGGCGGATCGGTTCGGGCAACCTTCGGGTTGGCCGTTTCCTTGTGTGCGGTATTCCTACCCCGAATCGATCTGCCACCTTATTGAGCGTAGGAACTCTTGTGTGGCGGTTTATAACCTTCACAAGGAGAGAGTTATGCAAAACTTACCTTTAGTCGAATTAATTGACGATCAAACTATTACTACTTCACGTGCCATTGCTAATGCTTTCAATCGAGAGCATAGAAACGTTACTCAGAAAATAGAAAAGCTGAATTGTTCAGAACGATTTTTAACCGCTAACTTTTCAGCGGTTCCCTATCAGCATAATGGAAACACTTACACTGAATACCAGATCACCCGCGACGGTTTCACTTTTCTCGCTATGGGTTTTACTGGTAAACGTGCAGCGCAGTTCAAAGAAGCCTACATTGAAGAGTTTAATCGTATGGAGTCTGAGTTGCGCATTAAGCAGGAAGCCTTGTCGGATAAAGTCTATGTGAGCCGTATGCGTTTTTTAGTCACAGTGGAAGCAGGGCGCAAAGATTCAGCGGTAATTATTCACCCTAATCAATTTATTAGCAGTTTTGAAGAGTTGCCTAACATGATTGACGAGATGATTAACATTTTCCCTGAAGAGCTGATGGGTATTGCTAACGCTTGCAATAAAAAATTAATGCACATGGCCAAGCGCGGTCAAATATCTGTCAACGCTGTAAAAAGACATTGACGGCGTGGGAATGAGGATGTATATTTTTGCTATTACGTCATAGATACGTAGAAGAAACCTGAAGCTTAACGGCCTCGGGTTTTTTTTCGTCTGGAGTTTGGTATTCCACATTTTAACCTCTGCTATTGCAGGGGCTTTTTTATGTTCAGGACGAACTGTATAGCGTGATGGCATGGATGCCAAAGAACGTATATGCCTAAAATTTGAGGGTTAGATCATGAGACAGGTAAATAAGGCTGGGCTTGATCTAGTCAAAGAGCATGAAGGATACAGAGCAACGGCTTATGTTTGCCCTGCAGGTAAGCTAACAATAGGTTATGGCCACGTAATTCTAGATCACGAGGAGTATTTAAAATCAGCACGCTTGAGTGTTTCTGAAGCTGTCACATTATTAAAAACAGATATGGCTGATGCTGAGCGTGCAGTTGAGAAATACATAAAGGTTGAGCTAAACGATAACCAGTTTGCTGCACTTTGCTCTTTCACTTTTAATTTAGGTGGGGGTAATTTAAAGAGCAGTACTTTGAGAAGAGTGCTTAATCGAGGTGAGTATAAAGCGGTACCAACACAACTTAATCGTTGGGTGTTTACAGGGAAAACTAAGCTTAATGGGTTGGTTAAGCGTAGACGTGATGAGGGGCTGTTATTTCTTACGGCTGAAAATAAAAACTGTTGCTGTTCGTGTCATAGGGATTAGATCATGCTGGAAAAAGATCCAATGAATTATTCACTGATTACTTATCTATGGGTGTTTGGTGTTTCTGCATTAGGTGGCGTTGTTAGTTATGTGCGTAAGGTGAGAGCAGGACAGGCCGAAAAGTTCTCTATCATGGAAGTGATTGGCGAAATCGTTATCTCTGCGTTTACCGGCTTAGTGACGTTTTGGCTATGTGAAGCAGCAAGTATTGATCAACCTCTAACTGCAGCGTTAGTAGGTATTTCTGGGCACATGGGCAGTCGCGCAATTGCGCTCTTTGAGGATATGCTGAAACGCCGTTTAGGTGTTCGGTAGGTCTGATTTTCTTTAATTAAACATTAGGTGTTATATGAAAAAGATACTCTTTATTGCAGTAGGCATTGTGCTGTCTGCAATTGCTGGTTGTGCAGCCATTGGTGATGCAGCTGATAAGGCAAGAACAATAGCAGAACATGTACACACGCTTAAAACAGTGGGCTGTACGGCGGTACCAGAGCCGGCCTTAAGATTATTGGTGTTGTTGATTAAGTCTAAGGTTGAGCATTATCCACCAAATGGCATCTGCGACCCTGATTGGGTGAGGGATGTATTAATCGAAAACCTTGAATTATTGGAGAGTGCTAATGGCGTTCAAAATAGATCTGAAGCAGTGGGATATTCAACCGATCGCAGGCACGGACGATTGGATCAACCAGACGGCGTTGGTGTATTACTCACAGCTTTTGGACGAGACAATAACGGTACCGGCTGGCTTCATTACAGATCTGGCATCGATACCCAAGATAGCGCATTCGTTCATGCACCCGGCGTCGAAGTATATTCGGGCAGCGGCGGTAGTTCACGATTACATCTACAAGATGCTCTGTTGGCGCTTTACCAAGAAGCAAGGCGATTTAGTGATACGAGAGGCAATGGGCCATGTGGTTTGTCCTGCACCAATGTGGAAACGTAATGTTGTGTACATAGCGGTTAGGATTGGCGGTAAAGGTAGCTGGTAACTTAGTGGAGAGTAGTGATGATTGAATTGAATGATAGCCTTATCAAGTTTCATAAAGACATTGATAAGATCAGTAAGACCCAAACTAAAGCTCTAACTAATGCACTTAATTGGTGTGCGTTTGATGCACGTAAAGAGGTGCAGTCAGAGCTAAGTGAAGTGTTTGATAGCCCTACTCCTTTTGCTCAAGGCTCAGTGTTTGTAAGGCAGGCGAAACCAGATAACTTACTCGCTAAGGTGGATATGGCAAGAGGAAGAAGCCGAGTCAATGCGTCATGGCAGTATGAAGATGGCTTATTCGCCCCGCATGTATTTGGTGGGCAGAGACGTTATAAAAGAATCGAAACTCTACTTTGGCGAAAAGGAATACTTGCTAAAAACTTGCAGGCTTCTATAGGTAAAAAAACAAGGGTGAACCGATACGGTAATTTATCTCGAGGCATGTATACAAAAATTTTATCTAATTTAAATGCGCATGATGAGAGAGGTTTTACTGCAAATACAGCCGCAAACAAAAAGCGATCAATCTTTGTCGCAAAGAACAAACATGGCGATCCAATAGGTGTATGGCAGCGTACAAGTAAGAAGAAAGTGAATAGTGTTTTATCATTTGGTAAACGAGCCAAGTATAAAAAGAAATTAGACTTCTTTGGGATAATTGAAAAAGAAATCAATACTAACTTTGAACGGAAGTATGCCAAAGCGTTAAGGAAGGAAATAGCTAGGCACCTCAAGTTTTAATGGGTCCTTTGAGAAAACAGAATCTCACACGGTAATTCGCCCCTCGGTCTTTTCGCAGAGATGTAGGTTTTAGAATCAGCTTCCTTTCTTTTCAATATGTTATCGCTGTTTTAGGTTTTTATTATGAAATTAAGTTCTGATAGTCAGGGGATGCGGGTCAATAAAAAAGAGCTCTCTGATATTTTTGGTATCAGTGAGAGAACCTTTACCGACTATCAAAAAGATCCAAACTTCCCGTTTATTGAAGACGGTGGGCGCGGCCAAAAAAACTTATATGACA
>Ga0105354_1001003_pt1 | contig 17445 bp, 19 predicted proteins | sample GOMGulsemesocosm_FD_83658 | JGI IMG/M metagenome (GOLD analysis project Ga0105354, IMG submission 83658) | Methane-oxidizing microbial communities from mesocosms in the Gulf of Mexico - GOM9B Gulf of Mexico | ecosystem: Environmental > Aquatic > Marine > Cold seeps | place: USA: Gulf of America...
CAATATTTAAATTATAGTTTTTATTCGACCGAAAAGCTATAAACAAAATCCAAATATTGGCTTTTCTTTAAACCAAAAAACACTACTTTTAACTACGCTACGAATTTTATATATCAACCGTTGTAAGCCATTGGGGAGATTCGGGCTGAAAATTGAGGGTAAAAAGTATCAATTTTCCTCTTTCCAAATTGAATTCAGAACCTAACGTCTTGAAGGCAGTGGTTTGAAAAGCAGCAGAATTTATTGAAAATTGTATTATATTAAGAAATAAATTGTACTTTAACTGACGTTAGTCTGTATTTGAACAAACCAACATAAATGAGTAAAAACCGAGAATTTTGGTACTTCCTATTACAAGGAACTTTAGATAATAAAACAGGTGTTTATTCAAACTTTTACACTTATGGAACTCATTGTGGAAATTGCTTATCAAAAGCGATGAAAACAGCCGAAAAAGAAGGTGTAATAAAACCCGTATTAATTGAAACTTGCAGATTAGATAATTTAGTAGATTTTGAATTACCAGAAAACGCAATAGAAATGAATTCAGACATTTTTATGCTTTCGACTTTCAATACTTACGAATTAAAAAAAGAAGAAACGGAATTTACACCACCAACCGGAATTGCATTCGGAACTGACGAAAATGAGTACGAAACGGATTTGATAAAAGAATGTTTTGTTGCTTATAACAAAAATGAAAATGGAATATTTGAATTTGAACTTGTTGCAGACAATTCTCGACTAATAGAAACGTATTTTAATACAATTGACTTTTTACCTGGTACAGATGGATTTTGGATTTATGTTCGTGACCATTGGGAAAATGAACAAACTGAACTGTTCGCTGGAAAAGATTTAATCTCAAAAGAAAATATAATTGAATTCTTAAAGTCAAATAATGAATCAACTTTAAAAAACGGATTTATCGATATTGTGGTTCATTCAAAGCAAGGAGAAACAAATTTAACTTTGAATGAGCACAAAAAAATTGAATTACACACAAAAGATGAATCCCTATTTAATAAATTCATTGGAGAAATAATTGAAATCGGATTTGAACAAACCAGAGATTATTACAACATTGAATTTGGTTATCATCATTGGCATTATCGAACTGATAAAAGTCTCAACAGAAATGAATTTAAAGAAATGTTAAGCAGTAAGAATTTTGAAAAAATAGAACTGAATTAAAAACGGCTTACAACACGGTGTATAAAACATAGCTAATAAGTGTTTAACCGAAAGGTTTGTGTATATTTAGAAAGTCCGCCAAATTTTTAATTTGGCTTTTAAAAAATGATAAATTAAAAACAAAATATAAAAATTCGGCTCTGTGTTAATCCGAAAAGTTAGTGTCTTTTTATACGCTACGTTTCATACACAAGTCCGTATGCAAAAAAACTTCCTATTCCAATTTGAAAATTTTAATTAAAGCAACTTATTTTTTATTATGAAATGTGTTTTACAATTCCTAATCTATTTTACGACCATAATTGTTGTTGCTCAACAGCCATTTAAAGACGAAGTAATTACTCCCTTACAAAAAAATCAATTATATTTTGAAAAAGTCTTTATTCATACTAATAAAACATCTTATTTTGCTAATGATAATATTTGGTTTAAAGCTTACGTAGGAGATTCTAATAACAAACCATCTTTAAAAACAACTCTACTTTATGTGAACTTATTAAATAAACATGGAGAAATTATTCAAAACAGAAACATACTGATTAATAAAGGAACTGGAAAAGGTCAATTTGAATTAAGTACATCATTACCATTTGGTAATTATTATATTCAAGCATACACTAATTATATGCTAAATTTTGGAAAGAAAAATACTTTTATTCAAGAGATTAATATTCTAAATAAAAAAACAGAAAAAAAACCCTTAACAGACAACTTATTTGATGTGCAAATCTTTCCTGAAGCTGGTCATTTGTTAGAAGGTGTTGAAAATACTATAGGGATAAAATCTTTAATAAATGGCATGAGTCATGATTATTCAGGAACAATAGTTAATGCAAAAAATCAAGAAGTTGGAAATTTTAAAAACGAATATTTAGGTATGACTAAATGTGTGTTTTTTTATAAAGAAAAAGAAAAGTATATAGCGTTAGTAAAAATAAAAGATACCATTTTAAGAATACCAATTCCTTTAGCTAAAACTAAAGGTGTTGTTTTTAGTTTAAATAATAAAAATGAGTTTATTAGCTTAAATATAAAAACCAATAATAATTCACTTGCTGACTCTAAAACTAGTAAATATCATTTATTAGTTCATCAAAGAAACAAAATAATTGACTTTTTAGAAATATCTGAAATAGATTCCTTGAATATTAATTTAGAATTTGAAAGGAGCTCTTTTTTTAGCGGAGTAAATACAATTACTCTATTTAAAAATAATAAACCTATTTTGGAAAGGAAATTTTATATTGAAAAAGAAGATGAAGAAGTTTCCGTTTCATTAAAGGAGCTAAGTACTGAAAAAGATTCCGTGAGTTATAGATTGAAAATTTTAACTCCCGATTTGAATAAACCAATAGAGTCAAATATAAGTTTATCTGTATTACCTATAAATACTTTAAATTTTGATAAAACCACTACTATTAAGAGTGCTTTTTTATTAACTCCTTATATAGAAGGATATATAGAAAAACCAGCATATTATTTTAATAAGAAAAATTTAAAAAGAAAAGAACATCTTGATTTATTGCTATTAACACAGGGATGGACAAAATATCCTTTAAAAGAAATGATTGAAAATTTAAATCCCAGTTATAAATATGATTTTGAAATTGGCTTTAAACTTAAAGGAAAAGTATCGCCTTTGTTATCCAATAACCTTGCATTGATTAGTAAAGGTAATTTATTAATTGATAGATTATTTTTAAATGGAAGTAAAAGTTTTAGTTTCAAAAAATTGCTTATTTATAAAGGAGATACCGTTAAACTTTCTTTTATAAATAACCTAAACACAGCTATTAAGCCTAAAAATATTTATTTTGATTCTATTAAAACTAAACCATTTGTGAAATTTATGCCACCTAATAGGTTGGGGTTAAAAAAGAAAGAACACTTATTGAATAACATATGGAAGGACTTTTATGATTCCGATTCCGAAATATTAGAAGAAGTAATCGTTTTAGGAAAAAAAAGAAGTAAAGATTACTATGAGAGAAAAGCTTTGATTAAAAAACACAAAAAAACAGTTTTTGATATCGGTCTTTATTATAACTTAGAACTACCTAAAGAATACAAATACAATGACGACCTTATGACTTTTTTATCCGTTGACCAAAATATAAGATTAGTTAATTGGAAAGGACTTGAAAACTATCTTGCCACTGGTGTAAACAAAGAAGCTGCCCTATATATTGATGGTCGACGGATAAAACCCGAAGAATTGTCAAGTATTTCATTGAAAATGAATAATGTGGAAAATATTATGGTACAACCATATAAAGGAAATAAGTTGATTCAGGTTTTTACTACAGAAAATTACAAAAATAATATTACTAATCTTTTTAAAGAATATGTTTTTAATGAAGGTTATGATAAAGCTAAAAAATATTATACTTCTCAATATGATTTTAATCAAAAGAATGCTAATGCTCAATTTGAAATAGATTGGAAACCAGATTTAATTACGAATGATTTAGGAGAAGTAAATTTTAAAATTAATAATAATAATAATAATAATAACTACTTTTTTTTTATACAAGGGTTTTCAAAAAAGGGTATTTTAATTTCAGATATAATAAAAAAACAATGAGTTGAAATCTCGGCAAACTATTTAGATAAACTAATCTTAAAAATGTTTTAACAAGAGTGATAAAGCACATAAGTTAACACCGTCTATAATTAATTGCTAGTTTTAGCTCATTTGGAAAGTCTAAAACAACTTTCTATTCTGTGTTTATTTATTATATTTAGTGTTTGAAACACGCAACTAATCATGCACAACACGTTGGTAACAAGCTAAACTGAACACCTACTTCAAATATTTTTCAACCACAGAATCGCCCCAATCTGCAATGGATTGAATTAAAGGAATTAAAGTTTCTCCAAAATCAGTTAAAGAATATTCGACTTTTAAAGGTGGTTTTGAAGTAAAAACCTTTCTCTTAATCAGTCCGTCTTCCTCTAAAGCTTTTAACTGTAAACTCAATGTGCGTTCGGTAACAGTTGGCATTTCTTTCCTCAATTCATTATACCTTAATTTCTTTTCAATTAAATGATATAAGATAACCGTTTTCCATTTTCCACCGATAATTCCCATTGTTAAACTTGCACAACAAGGGTATTCTTTACCTCTAAAACTGAACATTTTTGGTTTTTGCACTTCCATAATTTATACTATCCTTTTTGACCGTTATTGCAAAGATAAAACACTATACTTACTTTTGCAACTATAAAAATGATAGTCTAATAAAAACAACAAAAAATGAACTTAAAAGAAACACTAAGCTGGAGATACACAACCAAAGAATTTGACCCAAGTAAAAAAATATCTGAATCAGATATGAGGGAAGTGAAAAACCTATTGAGAATGAGTCCATCAAGTGTAAACCTACAACCTTGGCATTTTATAATTACTGAATCTAAAGAAGGAAAAGAAAGAGTAGCAAAAGGAACACAAGGCTTTTTTCATTTTAATGAACCTAAAGTATTAAACGCATCGGCAGTTGTAGTATTTTGTTCAAAAATTGATGCTGATGAAAAGTATTATCAACACATTGCAGATACTGAAGATAAAAGTGGAAGGTTTCCGAATGAAGATATTAAAAACGGGTTTTTAGGTGCGGTAAAAACATTTGCAGGAATTCATAAATTTGATTTAAAAGACTTGAATCATTGGATGGAAAAACAAGTATATTTAAATATGGGAAACTTTTTATTAGGAGTAGCAAGTCTTGGAATAGATGCTACACCAATGGAAGGAATTGATGTGAAAGCGTTAGATGAAGAATTTGGATTAAGAGAAAAAGGCTATACTTCTTTAGTGGCTGTTTCTCTAGGTTACAGAGCAACTTCTGATTTTAATTCTACTGACAAAACACCAAAATCAAGATTAGCAGAGAGTGAAATAATAACACTAATTTAAAAAAAATGATAAAATCAACAATCTATTTATTTCTAATTTCAGGATTAATTGTTTCTTGTAACAATTCAATAAAAGAAGAAAAAGCAACAGAAAACACTATTTCTGAAATTATAGAAAATCCAACCAACAAAGTGGTTTTAAGTTCCGAAATTGAATTTGAAAAACTAAACCCTGCAAGAGGCGACCAAAGTCCACAGGCAGGAACAATTTGGGGAGATAGAAACGGTACAGAAGCAACAGGATTTTTAGCTAAATTTGTGGACGGTTTTTCTTCACCACCTCATATTCATAACATAACTTACAGAGCAGTTGTGATTAAAGGAAGTATTCATAATGATGACCCAAAAGCAGAAAATATGTGGATGAAATCAGGAAGCTTTTGGACACAACCACAAGGAGAATCACATATAACATCATCTAAAGGCAAAGAAAACATTGCATTGGTAGAAATTGATAATGGTCCATACTTAGTTCATTCAACCGATAAGGCTTCTGATAATGGAGAAAGACCGATTAATATTGATGTTTCAAATATAGTATGGTTAGATAACTCGAGATCAAATTGGATAGATTCCAAAAGTAAAGCTGAAATTAGTTTTCTTTGGGAAAATAAAAGCTCAAAAGGCCTTTTTGTAAAATTACCTAAAGATTTTAAAGGAATAATTAAAAGTAATGGAACGATTCTACATTCGGTTATAATACAAGGCGAATTGAATTATATGTTACCACAAAATAAAGAAACAAAAGTATTGGATACTGGAAGTTATTTTGGTGCTACTAACAAAGCAATTCATACAATTTCAAATAATTCAGTGAATGATATTATAATATATATAAGAACCAACGGGAAAATTAAAGTGGAATAAAGCCAGTTGCCAACAGAAGAAATAAATATTTAAAATATTATTTTGGCTTAATTCTTTTGCTTAGTTTTCACTTATTATTAATTACGAAATAACCACCTATGGAAAAAAGAATAAATGAAGAGTTAAGGCAATATAAACTATTTAAAATTCAAGAAACCGAATCTAAACTTAGAAGGTTTCAACAAACACATTCTGAAATAAAAGAATCTTATACTATTAAAGTTTCTAAAAATGTAACTTCAAATATACTGCGTATCGTATTAGCTTTATTAGCAGTAATTATCTTGATTTTAAGCATTATTTGTTTCTTTTCTGGAAATTTAATTGATTTTTTAGAATCAAAGGGAGAATTCATCTCTATTCAAGAAAAAGAAAACGCCATTTATGAATTAAATATTTATAAATACTTCTTCATTTCTCTTACTATAATTCTTGTTTTTACAGGATACCTTTTAAGACTTAACAACAGAAAAAGAAACAGTGTTTATTCACTTTCTATTCTTTTAGAAGAGGTTATGGAATATATGGAAAACTCTTCAAATGATGATAAAAGAAAATATGAATACTTTGTTGACTCACTTGCGGAACAAGAAAAAATAAAAAAAAACGCTATATAATACTTCCGTAATTCATTAACCCGTTACTATTTAGGTTTATAAAAGACAAAAAACAACTAAAAAAGCCACTCAAATTGAGTGGCTTTTTATATACTAAAAGTAGGGATGCTACTCAAACTCTTTAAAAGTCTTTGAAATAATAGAAACACAATCCAACAACTGCTCTTTAGTCATAACTAAAGGCGGTGCAAAACGAATGATGTTACCATGTGTAGGCTTAGCTAATAAACCGTTATCACGTAACTTCATACAAATATTCCAAGCAGTATCACTGTCTTCAGTATCATTAATTAATACTGCGTTCAACAATCCTTTTCCTCTTACTAAAGTAGCTATAGAACTAGTTTCAATAAACTTGCTCATTTCAGCTCTAAATAATTGTCCTAATTCCTCAGCATTTTCAGCTAAATTTTCATCTTTAACAACTTCTAAAGCAGCAATAGCTACAGCAGCAGCAACTGGATTACCACCAAAAGTACTTCCGTGATTTCCTGGTTGAATAACATTCATAATGTCATTGTTAGCTAATACAGCAGATACTGGATACACTCCACCACTAATTGCTTTTCCTAATATTAAAATATCTGGTTTCGCATCTTCATGATCTACACAAACTAACTTTCCAGTACGTGCAATTCCTGTTTGAACTTCATCAGCAATAAACAATACATTGTATTTGTTACACAATGCTTTTACTCCTGCTAAGTATCCTTCTTTCGGCACATAAACTCCAGCTTCCCCTTGAATAGGTTCCACCATGAATCCTGCAATATTTTTATTGTTTTTAAAAGTCTCCTCTAAAGCATCTAAATCGTCATATGCTATTTTAATAAATCCGTTTGTAAAAGGACCAAAGTTCTTTCTTGCAACAGGGTCATTGGAGAACGAAATAATTGTTGTTGTTCTTCCGTGGAAGTTATTTTCACAAACTACTATTTCTGCTTCATTTTCAGCTAAACCTTTTACTTCGTAAGCCCATTTTCTACATAATTTTAATGCAGTTTCAACAGCCTCTGCTCCAGTATTCATTGGCAATATTTTATCAAAACCAAAAGTTCTGTAGCATATTTTTCATACTTCCCTAACACATCATTATAAAATGCTCTAGAAGTTAATGTTAATTGTTGTGCTTGAGCTACCATTGCTCCTACAATTCTCGGGTGACAGTGTCCTTGGTTTACTGCAGAATACGCCGATAGAAAATCGTAGTATTTTTTTCCTTCTACATCCCACACATATACTCCTTCACCTTTAGCTAATACTACTGGTAATGGGTGGTAGTTGTGCGCACCGTGCTTGTCCTCTAATTCAATTGCTTGTTGTGATGTTACTTGTTGTTTTAAAACAGCCATTTTTTAAATAATTTAAGATAAATAAAATAACCATTCCTTCTCTACCTTTATCCTTCCGAAGACTCGAAAATTCAGCGTGGGAGAGAAATCATCCCTGAAAGTTCTGCAAATTAATAAATCTTATTTGATTATTATAAAATTATATACAAAAACCTATGAATTATGTAGCGTTAACTTTAAATTTAATGCTGCTATAACACCGTAATCACTACAATTCTTTATTTAACAAAAACTTTAAGCTCGTTTTTGTGTATAATAGATTAAAATACTCCTATTTTTGTTTGTTTAGAATTACAATCTATGAAAAAAGCAATAACAATACTCCTCTTTTTATCGCTAGCTATCAGCTGTGAGAAAGATGATATTTGTAGTACTTCAAATGCAGAAACTTCTCATTTAAAAATAAAATTTTTTGACCAGCTTGATCAAGAAACATTAAAATCTGTAACAGGTTTATCAATAATAGGAATTGACAATTCTTTTAGATATGGACTTGAAGAGACTAGGGATTCAATTATGATTCCACTGCGAATATTACAAAATAACACTTCCTATAGTTTAATAAAAGATTATACCATAGATGATAATGGTACTCCTGAGGACTCCGCTGATGATTTTGCTACTGGAAATGAAGATATCATTACAATAACCTATGAAAATGAAGAAATATTTATATCCAAAGCATGTGGATTTAAAAATGTTTTTAATGATGTAAATTTCGGCTTCACTCCTGATGCTGATAACTGGATATTAAGTACAACTGTGATTACTAATAAAATTGAAACAGAAGACGATGCGCACGTACATATTTTTCATTAGTCTATTTTTTCTATCTTTTGCTACATTTGCTCAGGAAGAAAAGGTTAAAGACAGCAGCAAAACACATCAATTCGGATTACGAGTTGGAACCGACATTTCAAAACTTGTAAAATCAGCGGTAATAGAAGATTACACCGCTTTTGAAATAAACGCCGATTATAAGTTTTCTAAAAAGTTTTTTTTAGCTGGAGAATTTGGAAATGAAAACCGCACCATTAATGAAACCCAGGTAAATTATACTACCAAAGGAAGCTACTTTAAGATTGGTGTTGACTATAACGCCTATGAAAACTGGTTGGATATGAAAAATGCCATATTTGTTGGTTTGCGTTACGGGGTGAGCTCTTATAAAAACACCTTAAATAGCCATTCTATTTTCAACGGAAACACATACTGGGAAGAAAGCATAGTAATTACCGATCCTATTAGTTATAACAATTCTACAACTCATTTAATAGAGTTCATTGTTGGTTTAAAAGCCGAAATTTTTAATAACCTATATTTAGGAGTTAATGTGCAACTTAAAAATTATGTTGGAAATGAAAACCCTGATAATTTTGAAAATTTATACATTCCAGGTTTCGGAAAAACTACTGATGATTCCAATTGGGGAGTTGGCTTTGGATACACCATAAGTTACTTTATTCCTTTTTATAAGAAATAAAAAAAACTTAACTATTTTATTATATCACAAATCCAATTTTAGATTGACTATGTTTTAAAAAAACAAGTTGTAGTAGCGTTTCTTTTAAAACTAATTCTATTTTTGTATTTATAAAACACTTACCTATATTAATATTAGCAGAGCTAAGTTATTAGTATTTGTTTGTAACAAATTTCACTAAACCAAACCCATTGACGGGATGAAGCAAAAAAAAATAAATATAAAAAATAAAAAAGCAAAATTTGAATATGAAATTTTGGATACTTATGATGCTGGCGTAATACTTGTTGGTACCGAAATTAAATCAATCAGAGAAGGGAAAGCTACTATTACAGAAAGCTTTTGTGAATTTAATGATCGTAATGAGCTTTTTGTAATTAACATGTATATTGATGAGTACACGCACGCTTCTTATTTTAATCATTTAACACGAAGAGAACGCAAGCTTTTATTGAATAAAAAAGAATTAAAGAAACTACATAAAGAAGTTAAAAACACAGGGTTAACTATTGTTCCGTTAAATTTGTATTTAAATGACAAAGGGCTAGCAAAACTGAGGATTGCTTTATGTAGAGGAAAGAAAACACACGATAAAAGAAACACACTTAAGGACAGAGATAACAAACGTGATTTGGACAGGATTAAGAAAGATTTTTAACACAAAAAAGCCGCTATGTAGCGGCTTTTTTTTAATGTATATAAAAAATCTTACTGCTTATTTTTTCAGTAAATCTTTAGCTTTATCTTCAGTACTCTTTATTGCATCAGTAGCTGATTTTTTTGCTCCATCAACTGCATTTCCTGCCGCATCTTTTGCTCCATCAACAACATTTCCTGCTGCATCTTTTACTCCATCAACTGCATTTCCTGCGGCATCTTTTGCTCCATCAACTGCATTTCCTGCTGCATCTTTTGCCCCGTCAACTGCATTTCCTGCTGCATCTTTTGCCCCGTCAACTGCATTTCCTGCTGCATCTTTTGCCCCGTCAACTGCATCATTTACTGCATCTCCAGTTGCATTAGCAGCATCGTTTACAGCATCTTTAGTTGAATCAGCAGCATTTTCTATCTGATCACCAGCTTTATCCAATTCTTTTTTTGTTTCTCTACAAGAAACAGCTCCTAAAGCTACGATCAAAGCTACGCTTAATGTTAATTTTTTCATTATTCTAAAATTTAAGTTTGAATTATTGATTCTAAAATACATAAAAAAATTAAAAATCAAAATAAATCATGTTAATATTATTGTAAAAAGAATGTTATTTCTTATTTCCTTTTTGATAATCTGCTAAAAATTTAGCTAAGCCAATATCAGTTAAAGGATGTTTTAATAAACCTTCAATAACACTTAACGGCCCCGTCATTACATCCGCTCCAATTTTTGCACAGTCAATAATATGCATTGTATGACGTACAGAAGCCGCTAAAATTTGAGTTTCATATCCGTAATTGTCAAAAATAGTTCTGATTTCCTCTATTAAATTTAATCCATCAGTTGATATATCATCCAACCTACCAATAAACGGAGACACATAAGTCGCTCCTGCCTTGGCCGCCAATAAAGCTTGTCCAGCTGAAAAAACCAAAGTCACATTTGTTTTAATTCCTTTATCACTAAAATATTTAGTCGCACGAACACCATCTTTAATCATTGGCAACTTTACTACAATTTGGTCATGTAATTCTGCCAACAACTCCCCTTCTCTAATCATTCCTTCATAGTCAGTAGAAATCACTTCTGCACTTACATCGCCATCAACAATATTACATATATCAACATAATGTTTTAATATGTTATTCATACCTGTGATTCCCTCTTTCGCCATTAGTGACGGATTGGTAGTTACCCCATCAAGCACTCCTAATGATTGCGCTTCTCTAATTTGATCTAAGTTTGCTGTATCAATAAAAAATTTCATCTCTTTATGTTTTAATGTTTATATCATCTAGTTTACTTCAGTATTTTAAACTGTTTCTGCTTATAACTTATAATGATTCAATAATAATTTTTCGTATGCTTTGTCTGGCAATAATCTTTTTAATACAATAGAAAACTTCTGCATAAACACCCCAACTTTATAATGTATTTTAGGACTTTCACTATTTATTATTTTATAAATTACCTTTGCCATTTCAATAGGATCACCACCTTCATCAACATGTTCATTCATTAACGCTAGTGTATTTCCATAAGGAATTTTGTATGGCGAATTTTCCAATACCGGGGAATGATAGCGACCTGAAGCTATATTTGTTGCAAAATCACCAGGTGCTACATTAGTCATTTGAATATTAAAATCCTTTACCTCCATTCTAAGCGCTTCAGTTAACAACTCTAATGTTCCTTTGGTTGCTGAGTAAACCCCTCTATAAGGTAAGCCCATATAACCAGCTATTGAAGTGATGTTTATGACCAACCCACTATTTTGGATTCTCATTTGTGGTAAAACAGCTTTAATTAAATCAATTGGCCCAAAAACATTCGTTTGAAATGCTTTTTTAATCTCATCATCTGGTGTTTCTTCAATCGGACCAGTAATCCCAACACCAGCATTATTAATTAACACATCTAACCTACCTTCATTTGCAATGACTATTTCAACAGCAGTTTGAATAGTATCGGTATTCGTTACATCTAATGCTATTAACTTAAATGGTAATTTTTCTGTAACTCGATTAGGGTTTCTACTAGTTCCATAAACAACAAATCCATTATCAGATAAAAAGGTAGCTACAGACTTTCCTATTCCAGAAGAACCTCCTGTAATTAATACTACTTTAGACATTAGTTATATAATTATATTATTAAATATGTGAAAAAACAAAAGCATGTAAAAATACACTTTTTGAGGAGAAGTAAAAATTTAAAATTGCAATTGTTCTTAGGAGAGATGAGCCTTGACTTTAGCGCATAAAAAATGGCAAGCTCCCTACATCACACCGCTCAACCATTTACCTTTGCTGCGTTCCCGCCCTGGAGGATTCAACAGGAGCTAGTTGTGTAGGACTTGCCGGGGCAAATATACAACCTTTTTCTTTCTAGGCAACCATTTTTTTGTCTGATTTAAATAATTTACCTTGCTTAAAAAAATAAGCAAAAGCATGAAGTTATTTAACCTATTAGCAATCATAATTTTAAGTATCATTTCATCTTCTTGTACGGAAGAAGAAAAAGATGTAAAAAATTATTTTCTATAGAAACAAGCGATAAAAAAACCAAATACCCTCTTGGAACAACCATAAATTTCAATATTTCAAATAAAAATAATCTTGAAATTGGCGCAATAAGCTTCTTTGTAAACAATAAAAAGATCGCTACTAATCAATTTACATTTGATACTGGAAAATTAGGGACTAAAAACATAAAAGCTACATTTAGTTATAATAATGATATTGTTATCCTAAAAAAGGAAATTGAAATACTCGCTAAACAGAAAACGAAAATTTTAACATTCGAAATTGTAAATGAATATCCTCATGATATAAATGCCTACACTCAAGGCTTAGAATTCTATAAAGGAGATCTATATGAAAGTACAGGACAACGTGGAAAATCAACGCTTAGAAAATTAGATTATAAAACTGGGGAAGTAGTACGTAAAATTGATTTGGATCCAAAATACTTTGGAGAAGGACTTACCTTTTTAAATGATGATTTGTACCAATTAACCTGGCAATCAAAAGTTGGTTTTATTTACAATCCTGAAGATTTTACTAAAACAAAAACATTTAAATATACCAAAAGCACTGAAGGTTGGGGAATTTGTAATGATGGTAAAACACTTTACAAATCGGACGGGACAGAGAAAATATGGACTTTAAACCCTACCACACTTGAAGAAGAGGACTATATTCAAATTTATTCAAACACCAGTAAGATAAAAAGTGTGAATGAATTAGAGTGGATTAACGGTAAAATTTATGCCAACATCTATCAGCAAAACGGTATTGCAATTATCAACCCCGTAAATGGTGCCGTTGAAGCTGTTATAAACTGTAACAGTTTAAAGAAAAAAGCAACTCAGCATAACAATTTAAATGTTTTAAATGGTATTGCATACAATCCCGAAACAGAAACTATTTTTGTGACTGGAAAAAACTGGGATAAATTATTTGAAATAAAAATCATAACAAAATAAGCCTATGAATTTTATTAACTTAGGAAAGGACAATTCAATTTTCAATAAATTTATTGCTGAGATAAGAGCTGTTAATATTCAGCAGGATTCTATGCGTTTTAGAAGAAATTGTGAACGTATGGGAGAAATAATGTCCTATGAAATTAGCAAACAGTTAACGTATCAAAAAGCTATTATCACCACGCCATTAGGCTCTTCAAATATTAACTTAAGTACAAATAAGATTGTATTAGCTACCATTTTAAGAGCTGGATTACCATTGCATCAAGGATTTTTAAATTATTTTGATGGCGCAGAAAATGGCTTTATTGGTGCCTACAGAAAAACGGCTTCTGACCATAGTTTTACTATTGAAACAGATTATTTGGCCTGCCCGAATATTGACAACAAAACAGTTATTTTATCAGATCCTATGTTGGCTTCTGGTGAATCAATAGTAGTTGCTTTAGAGGTTTTAAAAAAACGTGGTACTCCTGAACATATCCATATAGCTGTTTTAATTGCAAGTCAAATAGGAGTAGATTATGTACTAAAAAAACTGCCCAAAAATGTAACTCTTTGGGTTGGAGCTGTAGATAATGAGCTGAATGCAAATTCCTATATAGTTCCTGGTTTAGGTGACGCTGGCGATTTAGCCTTTGGAGAAAAGGTATAACCTAATTGAATGAATAGGTTTACTCATTAAAAGCACACGATCACACATTGTAACTAGGAATCCTTAATTTACAGGAGTTACTTTACTTCATAAACTACTTCGTTATGAAAGAACAATAAAAACCCAAAATATAGGTTTTATTAAGAATAATAGTACATTTACAATACCGTACGCACACATAATTATGAAAAACATATTAATCATCATTGTAAGCATTACCTTACTAATCAGTTTAGGTTCTTGCCGTAAAGATTTTAATACCAAAGCGAGTTTTGGTAACCTTTCTTTTTCTACTGAAACAGTATATTTAGACACCATATTTTCGAATATCGGCTCAAGCACCTATAACCTAAAAGTTTACAACACTAGTGGTGACGATATTCATATCCCTACAATTGGTTTAGAAAACGGTGCAGCTTCAAAATACAGATTAATGGTTGACGGTATTGCTGGTCAAACATTTGAAAACATTCAAATTAAAGCCAAAGACAGTATTTATATATTTATAGAAACAACAGTAGATATTTTAGACTATACAACTACTGCTACAGAATTTTTATACACTGACAATATTGTATTTGATGCCAATAGTGTTCCTCAAAAAGTAGCTTTAGTTAGCTTAGTAAAGGATGCGCATATGATTTTTCCTATCACTTTAATTGATGGAGAATTAAACAACTTTGATTTAACACTTTCCCAATTAAATTGGACAAATACAAAACCTTATGTAATATATGGTTTCCCTACAGTTCCTGCCTGTGAAACACTTAATATCCAAGAAGGTACACGAGTTCATTTTCATAGAGATGCTGGGCTAATTATTCCTGATTGCGCTACAATTATCGCCGATGGAGACATTAGTGCTGATCCCATTTTATTAGAAAAGGAAATTATTTTTGAAGGCGATAGATTAGAATCGTTGTATGATGATGTCCCAGGACAATGGGGTACTATTTGGTTGCAAGAGGGAAGTACAAATAACCTATTTGATCATGTTACTATTAAAAACGGAACCATTGGTATACGAAGCGATGGTAATGATGGAGACTTAACTACAACTATAACGAACACCCAATTATACAATCATGCTGTAAACGGTATTCTTGCTTTTGAGGGGAATATTGAAGGAAAAAATATTGTTGTTGGTAATTGCGGACAAGCAAGTGTTTCACTAGCATTAGGTGGGTTTTATAATTTCGAGCATTGTACATTTACAAATTACTGGAATACTAGTTTCCGCTCCTACCCTACACTTCTATTAAGTAATTCATTAATTGCTGGAGATACTTTATTTGTAGCTCAATTAGACGCTACTTTTACCAACTGTATTATTTATGGAAACGACGATTTGGAATTTTCTATTCATGATGAAACTGGAGCTGACTTAAATTACAAATTCACAAACTGTTTAATACGTTTTAATGATACATCAGGTCTCTTAAGTGACAACCCTTTATATGATTTTAGCAACTTAAGCCATTATGAAGGAAATATTTTAAATGAAATACCGCTGTTTTTAGATAAAAGTAATAATGAATTTCAATTAGAAGAAGGAAACTCTCCAGCTGATAATACTGGTTTTGAAATAACACCTTCATTTAACGACATCATAAATACAGTTAGAACTTCAGGTAACTATGATATTGGAGCATATCAAGCTGCTGCTTTTCCTACAGATGGATAGTACTAAAAAACAATTCAAAAACGAAATTATTTGTTCTTACTAATGATAATTCAAACGTACCTAAAATAATTATTATCAATGAAAATACAGTGCTATTGATATGAAACAAAAAAAGCGAATCATTAACTGATTCGCTTTTTTTCACTAAGTCATAACAACTTGTTATTTATTTAATACTTAAATTACATTTTAAACAAAGGCAAATCACTCATTAATACATTTACTTTTTCAGCAACTGCTTCTAAAGTAGCCTCATCTTCCCAATTCATAATAACTTCATCAATTAAAGAAATGATAGTTTCCATATCAGCTTCTTTCATTCCACGAGTGGTAACAGCAGCTGATCCAATACGAATTCCACTAGTTACAAATGGCGATTTATCGTCAAAAGGAACCATGTTTTTATTTACAGTAATATCAGCTTTTACCAATGCGTTTTCAGCATCCTTACCAGTAATGTTTTTGTTACGTAAATCAATTAACATCATGTGGTTGTCCGTACCATCAGAAATTACTTTATACCCTCTAGCTACTAATCCAGCGGCCATTGCTTTCGCATTTTTCTGAACCTGTAACATATAGTGCATGAATTCATCAGTTAAAGCCTCACCAAAAGCAATTGCTTTAGCAGCAATAATATGTTCTAATGGTCCACCTTGATTCCCTGGGAATACAGCAGAGTTCAACAATGCTGACATCATACGTAATTTACCCGATTTTAAGGTTATTCCGAATGGATTTTCAAAATCTTGTCCCATCATAATCATTCCTCCTCTTGGTCCTCTTAGGGTTTTGTGAGTAGTTGTGGTTACAATATGACAGTGTGGTAATGGATCGTTTAAAATACCTTTTGCGATCATTCCTGCTGGGTGAGAAATATCTGCTAATAAAATAGCTCCTACTTTATCTGCAATAGCTCTAAAGCGTTTGAAATCTATATCTCTTGAATACGCAGATGCTCCAGCTATAATTAATTTTGGTTGTTCTTCTATTGCTTTAGCTTCAATTTTATCATAGTCTAACATTCCTGTAGCTTCTTCTACTCCATAAAATGAAGGAGAATATAATTTACCAGAAAAGTTAACTGATGAACCATGAGTTAAATGCCCACCATGTGATAAATCGAATCCTAAAATTTTATCTCCAGGTTGTAAACATGCAAAAAACACTGCTGTATTTGCTTGTGATCCTGAATGTGGTTGTACATTGACGTATACTGCTCCAAATAAAGCTTTGGCTCTATCAATTGCTAATTGCTCAACTTCATCTACTACTTCACATCCTCCGTAATAACGTTTTCCTGGATACCCTTCTGCATATTTATTAGTCAGTACAGAACCCGCAGCTTCCATAACTTGTTCACTTACAAAATTTTCAGAAGCTATTAATTCTAAACCTTGAATTTGTCTAACTTTCTCTTCCTGAATTAACTCAAATATTTGTTCGTCGCGTTGCATTGTTTTTTGTTATTTATAAATAATGTTCAAAAATAAGGAATCCTATAATTCTAAAGTCAAAAAAAAGACTTTTTAAACTAAA
>Ga0105354_1001006_pt1 | contig 17425 bp, 9 predicted proteins | sample GOMGulsemesocosm_FD_83658 | JGI IMG/M metagenome (GOLD analysis project Ga0105354, IMG submission 83658) | Methane-oxidizing microbial communities from mesocosms in the Gulf of Mexico - GOM9B Gulf of Mexico | ecosystem: Environmental > Aquatic > Marine > Cold seeps | place: USA: Gulf of America...
ATTATATTTTACAAGTGAAAATTGAGGTAAATCGGTACCAGCTAATTTTGACCATATAACTTTTGGTGTTATATACCATGCATTTGAACCAGCTACATCATCTCCATAAATTGTAAATGAAGGTTGACCTGGAATGCTAATTTGTTTTGTTTTCTGAATGTTTAACATCTTTTTATTATTTATTGGATTATTAGTAATTACTTGTTTGGTTGTATCTATATTAAGAATTCCTAGAACTACAGCATCATCTGGTGTAAATTCAGGCCCCAATTGTAAATTGGTTTTACCCGGGAAATTTAAGTTTGATTGCATAAAGGCCCATACCTGAATCATTAAGGATGATTTAAGTTGTTTTGCAATTGTAGAATTAAATAAAACTGATAAACTATACCCTTCTGGAATTGGTTCATTAACTCCAATGGTTAAATTTTTTTGAACAGGATTATTTGTAGCTATAAATATTTGAAATATATTTTTGCCTTCATTGGTTGTTAAAATATTGATACGAAATGCCTTAGGTGACATTTGAGGAATTTGATTTAATAAGTCAGTTTTTATACTATTTATTATGTATCTAACCTTATTAGTTTGTAAATAATTTTTAATCTGCAATTGGAGCTCATTTGTATCCTTCACTTCAGAAAAAAGAGGTGAATTAAAACTTCCTGCAGGAAAATCAAGAACAAATTCGGTTCTATTTTCATGGTTCTCTGTAGATCCTGAAATGGCTGTTAAGGGTATTTCACAAGTAAAATCCGTATTCGTTAGTTTAGTTTCCTTCCATACCAAGTTCTGATCATTTGGATTGGCATCCTTTTTAGGATCAAAATTTCCTCCCACTACTTTTGAAGCAATTCCAGTACTTCCAGTGGCGTAAAAATGAACTTTTGCGAAAGCTTGGTTATTACCTAAGAATAATAAACTTGGTTTGTTTAATATAGCTTGGCTTCGTGTATATAAGGCTAATTGACCTTCTCCTACAGGGTTTGGATAAACTTGGCAGTATGAAATAGTTATTTTTTTCCAGTTTTCATTGTTACATTGTTCAAATTGTGCTTGAAATAACTCATTAACCAATTCTTCTTTAATATTCAAAACGGCGTCCCATTTGTTTAAAACGGAAGCCCCTCTAGACATTTGATCAATTAAATTAGCTATCGTAGCTGTTGATGTTCCCATTGGTGTTTAGTTTTGTTGGCTTATTTTTTTTTCTACTAAATATTCAGTAATTAATTCATTTAATGATTTAATTAAAGGAATAACAGTTGTACTATTAGACCGTTCGAAATTTTTAGGAATATGTATATTAATAAAAGTGGTTGCAGCTTCTTGTAACCGAATTATTTTGTTAAGTATTGTATTTATGTGAAAGCACTCTACATCGATCACATATTTTATTTCATAAGGATTTTTACGGTTATTAAAATCATTATCAATTGAAGATAAAAAGTTTAACTCTAAAAAAGTTGAGTAAAAAAGATCTTTACTCATTAGGTATCTAATTCGTTCTTTTTCAAAATTATCCCATAGCATTAACAATTTATCTATCTTGGGCACATCTAAATTTTTAACCCCTGAATTCAATAATGTTTTACGTAAACTTGACAAGTTAAATGGAGTAGGGATTTTTTTGTCATGACTTTCAGGAATTTGATGTAATAAATCAATACTGTATTTTATTTTGTCTTTTTTGAAATCATTGTAAAGGTTATGCATAGTAGACATCTGTTGAAAAAGCATATAAAACCTGTTTTCGTGATTAGCAAAATCACTTGCAGTACAAACTGTTTCATCCTTGTAATTATCCCTGAGTCCTTTATTATTGTATTCAAATGGAAGTCCATTTATTCCAGCCGAAATACCGTTAAATAATACTTTGCTTGATGGTGTAGCTTCTTTATTGTTAAATACAGGTTTAAACTTATCAATTTCTTTAATTAACTTTTCTTTGGCCAGATTTAAAGAAAAATCTACTTCAATAATTTTATTTTTTATCGTTTTATGCAAATGCTGTAACAGCATTAAATAATGTTCTGATAGTTTATTATGATATTCTCTAACTATAGCAAGGTCAATATTAGATAATGTACTTGTAGGATCTTTAAACTCTAGCAATTTGGTAACATCATTAAATTCAGGTTGTAGCATTATTATTCCTATTTGACCAAAAACCTTATGAGATTTAGTGAGTATTTTTTTATCAAAAATAGTAGCATAATTATATTCAATTGATTCTACCTTTAACAAATGCATGGCTAACAGATGCATTTTAGTTATCTTATCAATTCCTGAGTCAATAGGTAATATTGTTGTAATCCAGTTGACAAAAGACAACGCTTCAACTCGTTGTTTATTAGTGATTTTAGTATTTGCTAATTTATTTTGTATGCTAAGTAATGTAAGATGAATACAAGGTAGCATTACCTCTATTTTAGGGATATCAATGTCGTGTAAATTTCCTTTAATAATAATTTTTAATTCTGTATTATCTTCTTTAACACTAGAAAATCGCAATCCATTAACTATAGTATCTTGTTTAGTTTCATCCTTGTTTTTCAAAATTAAAACTCCATTCATTTGTTGACAAACAATTACTTGGTTATCAAAATCGAAATCTGAAAGAATTAAAGATGATGCCTTATGAGATATTGAGTTAGCTTCTAATAATTGAGTTATAAAACAGGAATTTATAGTTTTTAAGGATACCGTTTCATGCAATGATAATATTCTATGAAAGGTATTTATATTGCTTTTTTTAAGCTTTGTTTTATCAAAATCCTGTTGACTTATTTTATCACCATAAATGAAATCATTATTTTCAGAACAAAAAGAACGTGATTCATTTAAAACGCTCATATCTATTCTATTAATAGTTTTAGTCATCCTTTTAAGAGGCAATTGAACTATTGTTCCCCAACGTTGGATTATTGCTCCCTTTAAGATTCTTTCAAAATTAATAGCTCTAAAATATTCCATGAAGCGAGCTAAGGAAGTTAATTCAATTTTAATTGGAATTGATGTAGTTAACTTTGAATTAAGTGCTTCTATTAGCTTATCATCAGCATTAAAGATAGCCATTAAACTATTTCCTGTTAAACTAGTTGAATCATTCCATAAGCCTTCACGAATTAAATAATTAAGACCCTGATCTTTTCCGTAACTCACTATATTTCCAACATTTTCTGCAAAACCTTCTCCCGTAAAAAACTTAAATTGAAGTGCATCTTTTCCAGTTATAGCTTGCCCTCCTCCTAATTCGTTCCAATATTCATGAGTTTGTAAACTTATATGATCTTTCAATTCTATTATTTGTAACAGCTTATCTCCTACTTCCAAGGCAGAGATAAAATGAGTTCCATAGTTATAGAATGCTTCTAAATATTTTTGACTTTGTGATACCGTAACAATAGCATCATGTTCATCATTATCTTGAACGCGGACACCCGGCCTCAATTTTCTGGATTTTACTTTCCAATCATTTGATAAATGCCAATCTCTATTAAAATAAGTACGACTTGGTTGAACCGTTACTTCATGTTCAGCTTGAGTTTTAATTCTTGGTAACTCAAACAGCATATAGCAACCAGTTTTTTTAAGTTTAATGTTAAACAGATTTTCTTGTCGTTTGATATAAGTATCCCTAGTCTCACCGAGTATATCCGGTAACAATTGGAAACCTTTTTCCTCAGAAAATAATGGTCGTACGGTATACAACGAAACTTCATCTAAAAGTGATTGTATTCCCTTATGGGCAGTTACTTTTAATGGATTCCATTGAAAATCATTTTTCGCAACTTCATTCAATTCAAATTGCCTTAAAGCGGTATTTATAGGCGTTTTAAACTGATTAAAACCATGTTCATTTCTATGTAATAAAGATAAAAGGTTTATGGCCTCCCCAATTTTAGGAAGGCCAACCTCTTTGGTATTTAAATTAATCATTTAAATTATGCTTATTTCTTGTCATCCACATATTTATTGAAGGTACCTAATACTACTAAGTCACCAGGAACATATGCACTTTTCATTTCAATAAAATCATCGGTTGGAAACAATAAATTATAAAGTGCAAATACTGATATTGGTGAAAATTTAATTCCTCCCATTGATTCTTCTAATTTAGCAGGAACTTGTTTTTCAAGAATATTTCCAACTTGAATTTTTAAATCATTATCATTACATTCACATGGACCAGTTGGCTTTAAATCTGGTGGAGTAACTGTTACCTTTGGTTTAGCACTTGCGATTTGTATCTCTTGCTTTTTACCTGAATTTATAACCTCTAAAGGATAATATCCTGTAAGTTTCACATTAACATCTACGCTATAATTACTCCAAGAACTCCAAGAACAGTATGTCCCATATTGTGATGATGAACATGTATATCTTCTGTTTTGAAAACCTACATTTTCACTGGCGTCATACGTAAGTTGAATACCATCATTTATGGTTGGTGTAAAAGTTAAATCTTTAAGTGGCCACACAATAGTATTTCCTGAAGAATTTATTCTGGTTTCACTAGAACTAGTGTTTTTAAATTCAGCTACTCCAGAAACAGTTCCTTCTGTTACCTTGGCCGACCAAGTTGAGAAATCATTTTTTGGGTTTACCGAAGCTACCTGTACATTGCTTGTCCCTTGATTAAAACTATCAACAAAAATATTATCAAACATTATTTTTGTATTAATCATTAATGAATTGTGGTATCCATCAGGTATTGGTTCATTAACATTTATAGTAAGGTTACTTTGTTGTTCACCTGTAGTTGTAATGAAGACTTGTAAAATATTTTTCTTACTGTTAGTAGTTAATACATTTAGTTTAAACTTAGTAGGTTGTAAAGATTTTAAAGTTGTAGCATCGTTAAAAACAACGGTATTAATTAAATATTCAATTGGGTTATTTATAAACCAATTTGATAGTTGCAAATTCAATGTGGCATTATCGGTATCTATATTTAAATTTTCGGCAACGAAACTTCCTTTTGTAAAATCTAAAATTACTGAATGTGCATCCTTTTTATTTCCTTTACTACCGTTAGGTAATTCTGGTTCTACCAATCCCTGTACCATTCCTAGTCCAACATTACCCACCAAAGCAGGTTTACTTGACACATCAATGTTTTTCTTTTCACCCCATTTAATATCTGGATTAGTAATATTTAAAGGTACTGGACATTGCTGATTTTCTTTCTCACTAAACATAGAACCAGTTTGAATAAACCCACTTTGAATTAACTGTGTGACTTTTACATAATTATGGTTATTTGCTTGAAATTCTAATAAGGGTTGAGCTAAATTAACAGAAAACTTAGTATAATTAAATATTGTCCCTGGATAACTAGGAATCGGAGATGGTGATGGTACGCAAAAACCGACCTCTACTAACATAGGCTTCTGTGTTGGGTATTTCTCCTTATATTGCTCAGCTAAGAACTTATTCACTGGATCTTCAAGCATATTAAGTACACAATCCCATCCTTTCAAGACACCTTGAGCTTTATTCATTTGTTCCAACATATTCTGTAATGTTGCTTCATTTGTAGCAGGTGCTTCTTTTAATTGAGGTGCACTGGTTTTTAACATCTGTGGTTGTACCCTCCTAGACATTAATGACATAGTATCCATTAATTCAGGATGAGACATTTTTGCCACAGATTTCCCTTGAACTTTACAAAACTTTGCTAAAGCAGGATGTGCTAATGCTTCTATACGGAAAGAAAGAACAATATCTACAGTTTGCTTACCACCAAAATCTATATCGTCATTAACGGATAGCTTTGGCATGGAAACTTGCCAAGTGGATAACGGTGTAATATGTGTAATATCCTTCGCTATCGAACCTGTTTCATTTCCAAATATAGGCTTATGGTTATCTGCTTGATATTCAAATGGACCAAAATGTCTTTCAATAGTATTAAATACTAGCGGTTCTCCTTGCGGATTTCTATCTTGAAAAGGGTTTCCTTGGCAGGATAGATCCAATCTATATTTACCATTTTTAGACCCATTTATTTGAGGAATATCTACCACAACTTGATCAATACGAATCATATTGTATGGTTGGAATTCACTTGAACTAGGTTGTATCGTAAATTCATAGGTATTACCATTTGTAAATTCCTTTACTGGTATACTTTTAATTACATATTCAATAGGATCATTAACTTTAAATGGAGGCGGATTAAAAGCAGTTTTTGCCGAAATTATATTAGCCTGCTGACTAACCATAACCATGTGTAAACTATTTAAATCAAACTTTTTAATTGGAGTTGGATTTGATAGTAATTCAAACTGTACAGCACTATCTTGTAAAATAAGGGCTTGCGCCAATGATCCTAGTACCTGATTTAATTGAGATTGTACATGACCAGTTAAACTTAATAAATCTACTTCAGCAAGATTTGGTTCTTTAGTGTTTCCATAATTTAATCCTTCAGTAATTGTATTAAGACGCGCTTTTTGCTCTAGATTTATTTTTTCCTGTGCCTTATTTAGCATTATATCAGCATTAATCTGGGCAATTTTAGATTGAGCGCTGATCATAGCTTGAGCACGTAAAACTAATATTTTAAATGCAGCTACATACTTTGCTTTAGCTCCTGCTACTTCAGAAGGTGCACTAGCAAGTGAAGCATCAAAGTTAAGACTCATTTCTGACCATTCCAATGAAGAAGGCATGTCTAATTGTGCCTGTTTTAATTGATCTAATGAGTTAGTAACTGCTACAATATCTTTAACCGATTTTTCAATAGTTTTTTCTAAATTGATTATTGTAGTAGTTACATTAAGGATTTTTTGGATTTTTTGTGCAGTAGTTCCTAAACTTGCAAGTGCAGTGATTGAAGACGATGGTACAGCAATAGAAGCTCCTACTGTCATAAAAGCCATACTAATATCGATTACAGACTTTATAATCAGGGTAGTTTCATAATCTACCATAGCTTTTTCAAAATCTTGCTTGGCAAGACGAACTGCAATTTTCTGATCTTCCACACCTTTTACAAGACTAGAAAAGTTTGAAATAGTAGATTTTAATTCTCGTTCTTTTGTACTAATGATATTTTCATAATTGTTAGCAATATCACCCTGGTTTACAGCTACCGCATCAATATATTCCTTTAATAAATTCCCAGAGGTTTTAATATTCTCATTAATTTCTTTAGCATTTTCAGCATTAAGTTCAATAACTTTTTGAGATCGAATTTTATCTTGATAATTGGAAATGGTACTATTTAATGCACCTGCAGTTGTAGACATTGCGTCTATATACGATTGATAACTTTCATAGGTTAAATAAGGTACGCTAACCCCTTCCTCTTCGAGGTTTCTAGCTATATGTGCTAGATATGAGGCACGAAGACGTTTTGTAGCTAATTCTGAAGAAATAGTTTCTGTATTAGGTATGATGTCTGTTAACCAAACCAAACAATTACGGGCAAGATCTTGTGCATCTGCTGCTGTAGAACCTCTCGAATAAAGTAATGTTTGACAAGTAACAATTGAAAAATCTAAATTTGCCGATTGTTTTGTAAGTAATGCTTGATCTTGTTCACTAAATAAATCTGAACTAATGGTAATGGTACTACGATCACTAATATCTTTAGATGTAGAAGATATCATAACAATACCATCCATTATAGTTTTTTGCTCTGTAGCGTTTTTATATCCAATACGTAAAGCTCCATTCATTTCTCCACAAGCCATTTTTATATTCTGAAAAGCCTTTTCATTAGACAATTCTATAGATGGTGATGGCTCTGGCCCCGTTGTATCAATCAAGTATGAAAATATAGAAACTGTATCTCCAGGAATTGCTGTAGAACTCTTTTGAGAATCCAATACTACACTCCATGAGCTAAAATCATTAACAATTTCTCTATTTGTAAGTTGTATTTTATCTAAAGACAAATGACTATCATAAACGTTTACTGAAGGTGTAGCTATTGTAGACAACCAAGTTCCAGAATTAGATAATATATTTTTCCATTGATAATTATTTTGTGATGGAAACGTAACGCGGATGTTATGCCCATACTTTTGTAGCATTGCTCCTTTAAATAAACGATTCCAGTAGTTTCTCACATTTTCGGATTCATTAACTGGAATAAGATTTCCAATCGGTGTTAACTCAAAAGAAACTGGAACTACTAATTTAAAATCACTCAATTGGATTTTCCCTGGGTTATTAAATGCTGAAAATATAGAATTTCCATGTGCTCTGCTTGTGTCATTCCATAAACCTGCTTTAAGTGAAACCTTAAAAACACTATCATCACTTAAAATATTAATGCCCCCCAATTGACTTACATACCCCAATTTAACTCCAGTAGATGAATTTGAAGGAGTAGTGTAGTATTGAAACGAATTTGCTTCTATTCCGTCAACATATCCTTTACCATCTGCACTTGAATTAAATGCTTTAGTTAATTCACTAAAAGCTTTATTTTTGTAAGCAAAAACCTGAAATATTTTATCCCCAGCAGTGATTTCAGATACATAATGTGTACCAATTGTATTAAAACATTTTATAATCTCTTTTGCGCTAGTAGCATTCAGTTTATTAGTATCAACGCTAACTATTTTGGCAAGATTATCAACCTCTTTAATAGCATTTGCCGTTAGATGTTCGTTAACATTCCCACCGGTACCAGCTGTATATGTATGAGATGCACTACCAACAGTTCTCTTCAATTCAACCAACATATATGATTCTTGAACACTAAGGTCTAAACCTAAATAGGTTGATAATTCAGTTATTACTGACGACTTATTCAAGTCTTCTATTAATAGTGGACCAGAAGGCAATAAAAATGTACTTATATCACCTGTTAAAGGATTTACCTTATATGGATACACAGCACTTAATAAACTATTAACATCACTATGAATAGTTATTTTAGGTAATTGCCAATATGCTTTAGTACTTGAAGAAACAACGGCATCTATTAATGGCAATGGTTCCATTGTAGGTGCAAAAAAAGGTGTTGACTTTGGAGTTATTGGGCTCCACCCGGCTTTCAGTCCGTATAAAAGATTCGTCGCTTGACCCAATTTAATTCCCTGTAAAGTAAAAGGTTGTGCCTTTTCTTCTAATTGGTTAGTGCCATCTTCTTTATATGAAATAGTTTGATGGATGTTTGATTTTTTAGTGATAGTGTTACTCATTTTATATTTTTTAATTTATCTATTAACTCCTAAAGTCTTTGGAGTATAATTATTCTAAGAAAAAAGTTTCTCAAAGCTATTGATCATAGCTAAAGAAAACGCAAGTGTTTATACCTGATTTATAGTATAGGCTTTAATACGTATTTTAGTGTTATTTGATAATTTTATTGATATATAAGTGGTTGAGTCCACTAACTCTACATATAAATGATATTTTATTTATATGTATTCAGAATATTCTTGCGTATTTTTATACAATTATGAAAACACTCCTCTTCTATTCTTCAACAAATCATTAGTGATATTTTAAAATATAGGAAGGAACTATTTGTTTAATAACTTTACTGTATGGAATTATAATAATACTGTATCATAACTTAGTCTACTATAGTTGTCCATTAACTAATATAATGGCATAGCTATAAACTCGATAAACCAATTTTAGGTTGGCAAAGGAGTTCTCTATATAACATATGAACTCTATTAAACAAGGTCTGTTCCCATCCAAACGGGAATCTTATTATATTCAATAAGCCTATACATTTTCGATATGATTTTGTGGAAATTATGTGTGTAACAAACTAATAATGCATATTGTATGAATTTAATTATAGGAGGAAATGCTAAAAAATGTTAAACCCTATCTCATGGTTACTGCATAGTAAAGCGATAGATGGTTCACCTCAATGTACCAGACTTAACCAAACCATTCCTCACACATTACACTCCCCTCCTTTCGTCGTTTCGTGTAAAAAGTGTTCCATTACCAGTTTGAAAAGGAGTTTTTTGAAATATTTTTTTGAAGAAAATTATTGTAGACGTAAACTTTGCTTTTACAAAGCTAAAGTTACATAACACGGAACATTATAATACAAATGTGTTATAAAATAACAAATTTCCTTTCTGTCTATCATTTAAGATAGGCAGAAAGGAAAGGTATTCTATTATTGTTTTATAAAATTATTGCTTTCAAAATATCCATTAGACTCAAAAACACGAGCTATATAAATGCCTGGAGAGAGTTTAGAGACATCAATCGATGTAGATTTGTGTACTGAAATAAGAAGGCCGGACATTGAATAAATTTCTACTCGGTCTATCTCATTCTTCGCTGTCACTACATAGAGATTATTTTTCACTGGATTTGGAAAAAGGCTAATTCGACTATTATTTTTCACTCCATTCTCCACATCTAAATTACCGCTGTCACTTGATATTTTATTAAATGGAGGCGATTTGATGACCTCAAAATCTTGCGAAAAACTGACTTCTTCTCCACATTCATTGTAAGCGAAGCATGTCAATCGGTATCTATTATGATTTAGAAAAGGAAAAATACTTTGTACGTTAAAATTATTAATTTGCCCTGTCGCAATGTAGGGATTGCCGTGTGGCATTGTATTAAGTGGCACATAACTATCAATTCTTTCTAATTCAAATCTATAATCAACCAAGTTATTTGCTGGAGCTCCAGTTAGAGGACTTTTAACCCATATTGGATCCCCCCAAATAAAGGTAGTTACGATAGGTCCTGCTAAAGAAGCATCATATGTACCAAAACTTACCAATGGAGTACCAATGGATTCCTTAATAACAAAAGTTTTTTCAATGGGAAGCCAACCATTACAATTATTAGCAACAGCTAATTTTACTTTGTAAGTCCCAGGACTAAATGAAACGCCTTGAGAACCAAATTCACTTACTAAATCAAAGATACCAGCCTCACCAGAAGTCCATCCATAAATACCTTTATTAGCCAACCAATCGAATTGATTACTTATTGTATTGTATTTCCAAATATCAATATAATATCGATTTTCACCTTCTGAAGCCTTACCGTTGAAAAAGATACCAGAATTACAAGTATAAAAAATGTTCGTTACACCTCCGTGAACTGTATTTTGAAATTTAAAATCTGATAACAATGCAGGACAATCAGATGTCACAACTGATTGTGTCGTTTCTGTCCACTGAGAGCAATCACTCCAAACCCCATGTTTTACAACATATTCTTTACAAGGTTCCAATTCTACATTAAAAATATACTCATCGTTATTGTATTCACCTGAATGGTTGCTAGACCACCCAATCCTGTCAATACGTGTAGCCCCATCATATAAATCGAAAACCCATTTAGTGTTGCACGGATTAGATAACCCACTAACCTTAATTTCAGGAGAATTATTGTTACAGGAGTACGTTAAATTGAATCCAGCATCCAACGGGCTGTAACAAGGGAGCTGGATTAGCTGCTTTTGTTCAGACCATGGCACACATTGATCGTACACTCCATGTTTAATGACAAAATTATCGCCCCCTATTCCTGGAATATCTATCGTTACATTGAATTGTGTGCTTCCATATATCCCAATAGAAGTTATCTCATTACCTACTGGTGTAGTCATATCGTTCCCAGTGTATACCTGCCAATTATGAACCCCTGGTCCAGTTCCGCTTAGCGTAACGGTATAATCGTTGTACCCTTTACATTGAATATCTGTTACTATGAAAGTCGGATCCAAAACGGGTTCTGGAAGAATGGTAACGGTAGTAGGAATAGAAACTTGACAATTTGAACTTGAAACGGTCACTGTATAAATCGTAGTTGAAGTAGGCGATACCGTAATGCTTTGAGTTGTTTCACCCCCTGGAGACCAAAGGTAAGAATAACCTGACGTAGATCCTCCTGCAACATTTGCAGTGAGCGTGGTTGATTGACCCGGACATATACCTGTTAATCCAGATACATTTGCATTGAAATTAGTGGAATAGGCTTGATACAGCATCGCTACTTCGGCTTGTGTTAGCGCTAGGTCATAGACCATCAATTCGTCAAATGATCCAAAAAACCGTCTTGTTCCACCAGAAGGATTTATACATGCACTGCCACCTATTTCAAAAACTCCTGATTCACCAATTCCAATATCAACGACCTCCGAAAAATTAGTACTCCTCAAGACACCATCTACATAAAGTCGAGTTGTAGATAGTGAATTGATATCGGGTAAACTTCGGGTAACGACACAATTTATCCAGTCATTACAACTGGGACGATCAATAGAAGTAGCAGTTGTATTCGATAACCACTGTCCATTATTACCATTTTGATGCTCTTCAATTTCAGCTAATATACTTCCTGGACTTAAGGATCTTGGTTTGACTCCTCTAATGTCAAAAAATGTATTGTTTCCACCTTCACTAGCATCACCACATTGATCTCTTCTTCCAATTAAACTTCTATTAGCATTAGGAAAATTTGGTTCATCTTCAAGTTTATACCAAAAACTAATGGTAAACGAATTCGTGCTGTCGATGATATCGTTAATTGGATTGTTCTGGGAAACTCCATTCTGAAATGAAGCAGAAGCATTAGAAGATCCATCAGAATACAGACTATTTCCTCTAACACCAGCAACAACACTAATACCACTATTAGGAATACTAACGTCCGACCAACCATTAGTTGTTGTTTGGGATGCTTCTTTTCTAAATTCAGACCACTGTGCTAAAGTCATGCCTCCACCAACTATCGGTGTAGTAACATCAAATGGATAATATGCCTGTAAATTTGCTTGTTGTGGCGTTCCCGAAGGCGGCAAATTTTGGCTAAACATCTTGTTACTTATAAATAGCAGTAGTATGATACTTGACCATACATAATTTTTAAATAGATTCATCTTTTTTGTTTTAAAGTTTGAGTATTAATACGAATCACAATTAGATTTTTATGTGCGATTGTTTTGTTGTCTTCTTCTGAAATACCATTACAACCGAAGTCATCTATTATGTCTGGATTTTCGAAATTTGGGATTCCACGTCCTAACGGATCAGTGAATTTTATCGTGCTTTGTGAGAACGATAATAAGCTATTGCCTAGTAATGCAAATAAAAATACTTTTTTCATAAGTTGTTTTTTTTTAAATTAAAACCTAAAATAAATAGATACAAACTTTAATTTCTAATCTGTTTAACGAACTGTAAGATTTAATTAAGGAACTACTGAAGAAGTAAGGATAATGCACAGGGAGGAAATCCTTTACTTTTACACACTATCCTTTTTCCACTATTAATGAGTAGAGTTGTATTAATTTTAATCCTTATATAGATTGATACTATTACTTTAATAATCCATTTCGCCAACTGGTACATAAAACTCAATTAAATTACAACTGATCTTTTACCAAAAACTAACAAATTAAAAAGTTTAGTTTACTCCTTTATAAAAACGTTTTACACCTACTTTACCATTCTGTGTATATATTTTTAATATATATATGGGTTTGGATATAATTTAAAGTTTTCAAATACTATATTATTTTCAATTCCTAATGATGCTCCATATTCATATGCCCCCATATCTACTGTATATTAAAAATACGTGTGTTCCCTGCTAAATCTGTAGTAATCCCTACTGGAACTTTACTAAATACTATAAATACCTGATCCACCACGAGACATATTATTTGTAAATTGACATCTATCTATTGTTAAACTACCTCTAGATCCACCAACATTATCTAAATTAAAATCAGTTTTAATTCCTGCACAAAAATTTCTGCTAACATTATCTTTTATAATACAATTTCTTAATGTTAAATTAGTAACAGTTTCATCTTTAATTATAGCTCCTCCAACAGTTGTAGTATTCACATTTGTATGTGCTCCACTAATGGTTAAACCATCTAAAAGTAAATTGTGAGCAGTAACACTAACAACTCGATAACTATTATCAGTACTTCTTGTGGAATTTCCATAATTAGATGCAAAACCAGAAACATATACATCATTACCTTGTAAATCACCAGATAAAATAGTTTCGTTAGCCCCTAGTACTCTTTCCGACAACTGTGTTTCAGTACCTGCAAAATCACCATATATACTAACATTAGACCTGTTTAAAGTAAAATAAGTAGTTCTACTACTTGCATGTGGTGTATAAGTACCACTGGCACCCCATACATCTCTTACTGCTTTAGGAATAACAAAATTCCTGTTGGAAGTAGTTATAGAAATCATTTAAAAATATATTTAGAAGAAAATAAGTTGTAATAATTCCATTCTACACGCATTACGCTTCCCTCCTATACTTCGACTATGCTCAGCACTGGCTATCGTGTAAAAAGTGTTTTATTAGCTGTGGTAAATGAAGCTTTGGGGAAGATTAATTATTTTATAAATAGGTCCTTGTGAAATGTTTAGAAATTACCGCTTGCCAAAGGAGCTTGGGAGTTTTATTAAATCTAAATGTTATTTTATTTTCCATACAATTTCCTATCGATATAGCCATCGAGATAAAAAACTAACCTTTTAGATATATTTAAAATTCGCGTATTTAATAATAAGAGCACTTTACTTTTTTTGTAGATTTTAAGATATATATTATGTAATCTAAAGATCAACCTCCTATTCTTCCATCATTATTCTATTAATTTTCCTTTACACCCTTTTAAAATGTAATTAAAATGGTCTACATCATCTTTGTTTAGTTCCAGTATTCCTGTTATGCCTACCATATCATCGGTTTTAAAATTTGCTTTATTTGTAAATTGAAGTTCAACTATCGTTTCAGGACCACCTTGCCCACAAAAAAAACAAGAAGACATTGGTCCTTTAGATAAAATATAGATTTTACCTCTAGGGTCTATGTTTAAAAAATATCCTGAAATGGTAATTTGCTTGCCTTCTAGCTCTTTTACGGATGGTAAAAATTTTGGATGCAAGAAATATTCATTGTATTTAGAAAAATATTTTTCTGTAAATTCTACTTTAGATAAATCCTCCCAAGTTGCTTTTTGTTGACTAAAACAAATACTAGCAGAAAGAAGAAAAAATAATATTAAAATTTTATTTTTCATTACTCAAAATAGTTGAAATGTTCATTTTTATAATTGGATATATGGCTAACGAGATAGATAAAATGATTATTATACAAACTAAACCCACAGTTTGTAATACCTCGTTAAATGACAATTCTTGAAGTATGCTATGTTGGTAGTCGCTCTTTACAATTTCAAAAACAAAGTATAAACCTGTTTTTATTAAAATAAACCCTATTACAAAGGCAAAAAGTACAATTGTAAACCCTTCGTAAATTACCATATTTATTAATTGAAAATTACTAGCACCGTACGTTCGTAAAAGTGCCAAATCAAATGCTCGTTCTTTTACCATTTTGTACAAACTAATAAAAATAGCTATACCAGAAATGACTAGTATTAAATAGGCTATCCAAGAAATTACCTTAAAGCCAATACCTATGTATTCGTATAATTTATCTAATTCGTACTTTGGCAGTACCGCTTGCATATTGCCCTGTTTATTTATTTTTCTAGGTAGCGTTAAAATGGCTGACGGGTTTCTAAATGTTAGTAACAAAGAAGTTATTTCCTTGTCTTTATTACGCTCTTCATCCTGATGATGTTCTGCATGATCATGATCTTCCTCTTCTTCGTGCTGGTGAATATCCCAAAAGCTTTCTAAATTTGTAACAATTAAGCGGTCTATTACTTTTTGAGTGGGTTTCAATATACCTACGACAGTTAACTCCTCATTATGTATATCTATAGTATTCTCTATTAATCCGTGAGAACTTAAAAACGTATCACCTATGCTCAGGTTTAATTTTTCTGCAATAAAATTGCCAAGCACTACTTCCATAGATTTTTTAATATGTCTTCCTTTCTGCAATTCACTATTGTAAAGCGACAGAAATTTTACTGTTGTTCCTACAATTCTAAACCCTTTGTAATTATCACCATAAGAAATGGGTACCGCAGATTTAATCATCGGGTTTTTCTCTAATTTCTGTGCCTCTTCATACAATATATTTCCTGTTGGATTATCTAAATGCAATACTGAAGCCAATACCAACTGCAATGGACTTCCTTTTGCACCAATAACTAAGTCTATTTCTCCTAAATTATTGTCCATTTGATTCCTAAAAGACGATTTTAACTGCTGAATCCCTAAAAGAAGTGCAATGCTTAATGACAATGTGAGAATACTTAAAAAAGTATATAAAGGTTTCGATTTTAGGTTTTGTATACTAATCTTCCAGATATTCATAAGGTAATCGAATTTTGAAAGAATGACTGTATTCTATGGTCGTGTGTGATGACAATTAAATTGGCCTTTGTTTGTTTAGCTTGTTTAATTAGCAATTCCATAACAATTTTGCAATTATCATCATCCAAACTGGAAGTAGGTTCGTCCGCTAAAATAACTTTCGGTTTATGTATTACTGAGAGTGCAATACCTAAACGTTGTAATTGCCCTTCACTCAACTCATATATTTTACTTTTTTTACAATCTTTTATTCCTAATTGCTCTAATAGTTTGTCAATTTCTTCATAATTGATAGTTTTTTTACTGAAGAAAAGACGTGCCTGTAAATTTTCAAGAACACTTAATGTTTTAACAGCAAAGTTTTTTTGAAATACAAGTCCAATATATTGTCCCCGAAATACATCTAATTTACTTTGAGACAATGAGTTTATAGTAATATCATCAATTAATACTTCACCAGAAATAGGTGTTAATAAGCCAGCCAAAAGATGTAAGAAGGTCGTTTTTCCTATTCCTGATTTCCCTAAAATAAGCAGATTTTCCTGAGCTTTTAAACTGATATTTGGAAAGTTAAAAGAATCTACTTGTTGTTTGTAATGAAATGTGAGGTTTTCTGTTTGAAGCATTATTGACCTATAGACTTTTGCTATTATTTACAAGGTATTTCTTTTGTTAATTTTTCAACAGTTGCATTAAGTATTTTGGGAGTTGTATTTAATGGAGTATAAACAATGGATACCTGTTTCTTACTTAAATCTAAAATAGACTGACTAACGCCATCAATATTTTGCAAACCGCTTTCTATTATTTTTTGACATTTATGACACCTCGCTTTAGGTGTATTTATTACTAAAACAGCATCATTTTCCCTTTTTAATAAAACACGTTCTTCTTTTTTAATACGATTGCATGATATTACGGATAGTGCTAATAATATAATTACTACTATTTTTTTCATTTTATTTTTTAATCATCATATATATCACAATGTCTTCCTGTTAAAATGATATCAATATTATATTTTAATTTAAATGATACTTTTCTAAACACACTAGATCAGAATATATAGTAGTGAATACATCTTTATTATATATTTTACCCACTATTTTAATAGGCTGAATTGATATATCCGTTAATTGTAATTCCAATTCTTTTATCTTTTTATTCAAAAAATAGGAAAGAACTGTAAATTG
>Ga0105354_1001012_pt1 | contig 17391 bp, 16 predicted proteins | sample GOMGulsemesocosm_FD_83658 | JGI IMG/M metagenome (GOLD analysis project Ga0105354, IMG submission 83658) | Methane-oxidizing microbial communities from mesocosms in the Gulf of Mexico - GOM9B Gulf of Mexico | ecosystem: Environmental > Aquatic > Marine > Cold seeps | place: USA: Gulf of America...
ACCTTAAAATGATAAGGCCAAGGTTTCGGCACAGGATTTACCCCCATAGCTATATTAACATCATAATCAACACCATCTATAGCTATAATTTTTATATTTCTATCTGTTCCATTATAATTCACAGTAATTGAAAAAGTATGCCATTGAGTATCTTCTGGGACTGTAGTAATTTGCTCAACCCCTCCTGATGCAACACAAGCTGGATCATTTACATCACAGAGTGCATTACGAGTCCATATCCATCCATATTTAGGATCCCATTTATTAAGCGTCCAAAATATTTCAGCATAATACTCAGTATAGTTTTGAACCAAAGAAATATTAACATCTAAATGCTCTATAGCTGGTGCCATTCCACTTTCAGGTGCCTTTCTAAACTTCCCAGAAAATGTATATACACCATCTGCAAATGGCCCAATATCTCTATGCACAATAAGCGGCACCTTCATTCCTCCTATAGCCTGAACATTACTCACCATTTTTAAAACCCCATTGCCATTAACACTTTCCTGAGTAGCACTATAATCACTAACTGTTACTGGAATCTCTGAACAAGTCACACCTAATGATTCATCATCATCAACTGTATAGTTATTTATTGATGAAGGGGTTTCAAAATCTGAATCCCAAATAGTAGTTTGACAGTTTGCATAAGCACATACAAACAAAAAAATAACGATAAATTTCCCCATAATTTATTGATTTAAAAACTTAAAACACATTAAAGATAATAATAAAAGACACAACCAACTGTAAATTAGTTAATTAAAAAAAACCTCATGATTTTAAAATCATGAGGTTTTTTTTAATCGATTCTTATATGTACTGAGACTATACTAATCTATATACCCCATTTTACGCATCCAATCGTTATTAAACATTTTTCCTACGTATCTACTTCCGTGATCATGGAACAATACCACAACAACATCATCTTTAGTAAAATGTTCTTTTAGTTGCAACAATCCTTTAACTGCAGCTCCAGCAGAATTACCTAAAAACATTCCTTCTTCTTTTGCTAAACGCTGTGTATAAACCGCAGCATCTTTATCAGTTACTTTAGTAAACCCATCAATAATATCAAAATCTACATTTTTAGGCAAAATATCTTCACCAATTCCTTCTGTTACATAAGGGTATATTTCATTCTCATCAAAAATACCAGTTTCATGGTATTTTTTAAATACTGATCCATACGTATCAATTCCCCAAATTTTCACATCTGGATTTTGTTCTTTTAAATATTTTCCAACACCAGAAATTGTTCCTCCAGTACCAACACCGACAACAAAGTGCGTTATTTTACCTTCTGTTTGCTTCCAAATTTCAGGACCTGTACTTTCATAATGTGCTTTTGCATTACTTGGATTATCATATTGATTTACATACCATGAATTAGGTGTTTCTTCAGCCAGTCGTTTTGACACAGAATAATAAGAGCGTGGATCAGTAGGCTCTACAGCAGTTGGACAAACAACAACCTCAGCACCAACAGCCTCAAGAATATCCATCTTTTCTTTTGATTGTTTATCCGATAACACAAAAATACACTTATACCCTTTTACAATCGCAGCTAAAGCTAACCCCATTCCAGTATTCCCAGATGTCCCTTCAATAATAGTTCCTCCTGGCTTTAAACGACCATCCGCCTCAGCGTCTTCAATCATCGTTAACGCCATTCTATCCTTTACAGAGTTCCCCGGGTTAAATGTTTCGTATTTTGAAAGCACCAAACACGGTAATTCTTTAGTGATTTTATTTATTTTAACCATTGGTGTATTACCTATAGTTTCTAATATGTTATTTGCGTATTTCATATATAAGTAAAATTGGACAACAAAGTTAAGAAGTCTTCAGAAACATTTCTCTCATTTACTCTTAAATATCATCTTATCGGAATAACCCAACCGTTCATCTAAAACATTGACAATTACACAATATTTTAAAAGAAATATCAATAATATTAATAAAGATTTATTAGATTTACGATATAATCAACAAACCCCCAAATACAACTTATTATGAAAAAACTACTTACAATTTTAGCTTTTGTATCAATTTGTGCAAATGCACAAGAATTCTTCACAGTACAAAACGGAGACCTTTACGGAATGATTAATGACAAAGGTGTTGAAATAATAGCTCCTAAATATCATTACTTAGGGAATTTTGACGAAATGAAGTCTGGATGGGCTAAGGTTGGTTATGAAGGACTATTTGGATTTGTTGACAGATCAGGAAAAGAACTTGTTGAAGTGAAATACCAATTTATCGGAAATTACGGAGAGTACTATGCTGATTGGGCACTTGTAAAATACAATAGTAAATATGGTTTTATAGATAAAAGAGGTAAAGAAGTTGTGGATCCTGTTTTTGAAAAAATAAACAAGTTTGGGGAAATCCATGATGACTGGGCCTTAGTACAAGAAAATTCGTTTTTCGGTTTTATTGACAAAACTGGTAATAAGGTATTAGATACTAAATTTGAAACCATTGAAAAGTTTGATGCATACAAAAAAGGATGGGCACTTGTACTTACTGATGCTAAATATGGTTTTATAGACAGAAGTGGTAACCTTATAGTACAACCTAAATATTCTGAAATATCTCATTTTGATGACATTAAAAAAGGGTGGGCTATGATAACGGTTAACGGAGAAAAATTCGGATTTATTGACCGTGATGGTAAAGAAATAATCCCTCCTGTATACGATAGTGTTGAACCATTTAGAAAAAAGAATTCAAAAGTTGCTAAAAAATAATTTACAGCACATTTTTAGCAAGGTTAAAAAACGAGTAAATGTCGTTTTTTAACCTTGCTTATTTTCATTAATTCCAAACTAAAATTCTATGAAAACAAAAAAAACAATTAATCTACTGGTATTTCTATTTTCAATAAGTATCATGTTTTCTCAAGAACATACAGATCTTTTAAAAAAAATGGAAGCATTTGACAATAACGAAATGTACGACACTATTGAGCAAGAAATATTAAAAGCCTCAAAGCATGTCTTATTTCAACCTTTTAGCGTTAAAGATCAAGACAAAAATGATGCTATGAAAGCTATTGACCGATGGTCTATATACACTGAAAATCATACATTCCCTGTTATGGGAAAGCTATATAATTCGATAAAAAATGACGAATACTTAGTGTCCCTATACAAAACATCAATGGTAAGCTATATCCTTGACCAAAAACTTAACTACAACAGAACGATTACCTGCAACATCAATCCTCCAAAAGGAAAAACTTATTTAGAACAAAATGATGTTCAGGAATTACATTATGAATCTGCATTAATTTTCATCAATTATTTAAAAGAAAACAATGAACTAAAACAAAGTAAAAGTTTTTCTAAAATAGTTGCATCTAACGAAGATAACAACTTAAGAAAAGAGTTATTTAACCTTCCATAATAACTCTAAAAACAAATATATCTCTTAACTACACCACCTATACAGGTGGTTTTTTTATTCAAAACGAATTGCCTTTACTGGAGATATTTTAGCGATTATTTGAGACGGTATTAACAACAAGACAAAACACAAAACAAAAGTCCCAATATTTAACACTATCACATACCACATATTAATATATACTGGTACTTCGGTTACATAATAATTATTTGGATCTAAAGGAAATAGCTTATAATATTTTTGAAGAAACAACAAACTTAACCCTATTAAATTACCCCAAAACAAACCTATTAACACAATATAAGAAGCATTATATAAAAATATTTTTCTAATACTCCAATTATTACCTCCCAATGCCTTTAAAATCCCTATAAGTTTAGTTTTTTCCAAAATCAACACCAATAGCATTACACTCATATTTATTACCGATATTAATATCATAACCCCAATAATAACATAAATATTAAAGTCAAACATTTTAATCCATTCAAAAATTCCGTAATATTTATCTTTAATGGTTGATACATTTAAAAATGAATCCGTATTTTGATATACTTCCTTTCCTTTTAAATCAAGTTCTGAAAAGTCATTTAAAAAAACCTCAAACCCTCCCACTTCATTATATTTCCCATCAGCTCCTTTATTCCATTTATTCATTCGCTGAATATGACGGATATCAGCTATCATTATTGTTTTATCAAAATCTTGAAATCCTGAATTATAAATCCCTACTACTTTAAATTTACGCGTATTTGGGAGCTTAGTTGCATCTTCTTTAAAAAAATGCGTAGTTACTGTAGACCCCAATTTAAACCCTAATCTATTTGCTAAGTATTCTGAAATAAGTAATTCTGAATTTTCTTTTCCTCCATTAACATTGGGTAATTTACCTGATACCAGGTACTCTTCAAAATACCTCCAGTTATAATCAAAACCTACTCCTTTTAAATTTATTCCTTCAAAGTCATTTTCAGTACGAATTATCCCTGCTTTATTTGCTACAGCTTGCACATACTCAACACCTGACACGGATTTAAATTCAGGGTAGAAATCTTGATATAACATTATTGGTTTCGCAGATACCTCAGAGTTATTATTGTCATATTTTGAAATAATAATATGCCCGTTAAAAGCCGCAACTTTTTCTTGAATTTTTTGCTGTAATCCAATTCCAGCAGCTACTGCAACAAGCATCATAATCATCCCCAAAGCAATTGCAAGCACCGCAATTTTTATTATTGGAGAGGAAACACTACTTTTATACTGTTTTGCAGCTATTATTCGCTTAGCAATATATAATTCAAAATTCAATACGTAAATTTCTTTTTGTGAATATCAAAAATACATTTTTTATCGTTTTAGGGTGCCTTTTTTCTTTAGGAAGTTGTCAATCTCAAAAAAATGAGCCGTTACCTCTCAAAAAACAGCATAAAGAAATAATAGGCTCTACTATTATTATTGGCGCAAATCAACTAAGCAAGTATCTACCTTTACTCAAAAATAAACGTATTGGTATTGTAGCAAACCAAACCAGTGTGATTTTTAAAAATCCTGAAAACAGCACACATACTCACTTAGTTGACTCCTTAACCTCATTAGGTATTAACATACAAAAAGTATTCGCTCCAGAACATGGCTTTAGAGGAAAGGCTGATGCTGGCGAACATATCACTAATGGAAAAGATCCCAAAACCGGAGTAGATATTATTTCTATTTACGGAAAAAACAAAAAACCATCAGTTAAACAACTAAAGGGCTTAGATCTTATTGTTTTCGATATTCAAGATGTAGGCGCTCGATTTTACACTTATATTTCTTCGTTGCATTATGTTATGGAAGCTTGTGCTGAAAACAATATTCCAATACTAATATTAGATCGACCAAATCCAAACGGACACTATACTGATGGCCCAATTTTAGAGACAGAACATAAAAGCTTCGTAGGAATGCACCCTATACCTATTGTTCATGGAATGACAATTGGAGAATATGCTCAAATGATTAATGGAGAAAAATGGCTAAAAAATAAAGTTCAATGTGACATTACAGTCATTACATGTGAGAATTATAAGAAACAGTCAGAATACAGCCTACCTATTAAACCTTCACCGAACCTACCAAATGACAACTCTATAAACTTATATCCAAGTTTATGTTTCTTTGAAGGAACAACAGTTAGTGTTGGTAGAGGTACTGAAATGCAATTTCAACTTTATGGAGCTCCTTTTTTACCAAAAACAGACTTCACCTTCACTCCAAAACCAAATGACGGAGCGAAACACCCTAAACATGAAAACAAAATTTGTCATGGTGAAGATCTAAGAAACACTCCTAAGTTGAATTCATTAAACTTAAAATGGATTTCTAAAGCATATCAACTATCCCCAGATAAAGACCTTTTTTTCAACAACTTCTTTACCAAACTTGCCGGAACTAAAAAACTTCAACAACAAATCAGTAGCGGTATGAATTACCGAGATATTAGAAAATCTTGGATTAAAGGGCTTCGTGAGTATGATGAAATGAGAACGCAGTATTTATTATACTAATACCTCTACCAACCTATTAGGGTAATCAGTAATAATACCATCTACACCAAAAGATTGTATTCTTTCTATATCTGAAAATTCATTTACTGTCCAGGTAAATATTTGAAAGCCTTTATTTTGATATTTAGCGACATTTTCTTTTGTTAGCAACTCAAAATAAGGACCTAATATTTCTGGTACAAATGTTAACTCATCCAGCTTTTCATCTATTACCTCTTCTCTATTTATCAATAAAGACATTTTTATACCTGGCCGTTGCTTTTTTATTTCGTTTAAAATAGCAACATCAAACGATTTTAATATAATTCTATTTTGAAAATCATATTCGGAAATTGTTTCTAAAACAAGTTTCACATATGTTGCAGGTTTTGGATAAAAGATATTGTAATATTTGGAATTGCTTTTAATTTCAATAATATAATCTATCGATTTTTGAGAGTTCTGTTTTACAAAATCCTCACAAACATCTATCGTTTCTTTCAATAATGGTTTATAAGCTTTTTGCTTTTTTTGATTGAGAAATCGATGATGTTTTTTTAGACCGCAATCAAACTGTTTAATCTTTTCGTAAGGTATTTGAAACAAATTAAATACCTGATCTTCATCATCAGTTATTTCAGTATTATCAGGCTTTAAACAATATGTTTGTGACATAAATGGCTCATGGGAAACAATTATTTGGTTATCTCCCGAGACAACTACATCTAATTCAATAGCATGAACACCTAATTTAATTGCTTCTTTGAATGATGCAATTGTATTTTCTGGCAGTAATCCGCGACATCCCCTATGACCGATTAATAACATATGTAGTCTTTGAATAAATTTTACTCTAAGATACTCAAAAATATTATTTTATATAAGTCTACTACCATCCGAAAATTTTAAATAAAACTTAATTTATTGTCAGATTGAGCTTGTCGAAATCCATCAAGTATTAATTTTTATAAGACTTCGATACCTCATCCACTCTCAGTACAGACTTAGCTTAGTTTGACAACTATTTTTATTATGAGAAATTAAGTTTTTCACTTTTAAAATAAGCAAAACACTGTTACATAACGAATTCACATAAAAAGTATCAATAAAATCAACAACCTTTCGGATGATAGTAATATAAATTCTTAAATCAATTTATAATCAACCAAAAAGAATATTAACGCACTTTTATATTCTTTTTCATCTGTTCTACAATATTATAGACTGCAGGGCAAACTTGAACATTATTTAAAGTAATATCTAAAATGTTCTGAAATTTTCTCCTGTTAGTATGTGGATATTCTTTACAGGCTTTAGGACGCACATCATAAATCATACAATAATTATCATCTGCTAAAAAAGTACATGGTGATGATTGTAGTACATGAAAATTATCCTCGTCAACTCTCAAATATTGCTTAATAAATTGAGGCTGCTTCATTTTCAAATGCTTTGCTATACGCTCAATATCTTTATCTGTAAAAATCGGGCTTGTTGTTTTACAACAATTCCCACAAGTAAGACAATCCGTATTTTCAAATTCTTCCTCATGCAAATCTTGCATGATATAATCTAAATTCTTGGGCGGATGTTTTTTTAGCTTAGTAAAAAACTTTTTATTAGCGATATGTGTATCTTTGGCAAGTTTTGGAAGTTCTTCTAAAAATTCTTTCATCACAGTATGGATTATAAATCAATATCTTTGGCTAAAGAGCAAAGATATGAGTAAACAAATATTTTCATTCAAGGAAAACCTTGAAATTGGGAAACCCACTGGTGTGGATTAGAGGATACAAAGATACTATTATGAGTGATATTTTAGGTAATGCATTACTAGATTACTACAACGGAAATTATTCTGAAGATATAATTACGGAATCTACCATTTCAGAAGAGGATGAATTGCCTTCAACATATTTATTTAGATCCTACAGTGAAATGCCCATTATAGAACAAAAAGCATTAACTCTTTGTAAAGGAAAAGTGTTAGATATTGGTTGCGGAAGTGGTAGCCATAGTCTGTATTTACAAAATGAAAAAAATCTAATAGTAGATGCCATCGACATTTCAAAAGGCGCTTCAGAAGTTGCAAAACTTAGAGGGGTTTATAATACTTTTCATAAAAACCTCTTTGAAGTAAAAGACACTTACGATACACTTTTACTATTAATGAATGGTATTGGAATTTGCGGGAAAATTGAACGAATCAATCTGTTTTTACAACATCTAAAAGGTTTGTTAAACAAAAACGGGCAAATACTACTGGATTCTTCTGACATTTCTTATATGTTTGAACAAGATGAAGAAGGTGGTTTTTGGGTAAATCCTGATGAATATTACGGTGAAGTTGAATTTACCATGTCCTACAAAGGAGAAAAATCAGAAACTTTCGATTGGTTATACCTAGACTTTAATACGTTACAAAACGCATGTCACGCTAACGGGTTAGCATGTGAGTTAATTCAAGAAGGAGAGCATTTTGACTTTCTAGCGAGACTTACAATAGTCAATAGTCAATAGTCAATAGTCAAACCTACGGTATATTCATATACTTATGGGTTTGTAACGACATCTTCCATTTTGGATTTTTCATTACATACTCAACCATTAAAGGAATCATCTCATCTTTCTTACTCCATTCTGGTTGCATAAACAACATACACTTGTCATTTACTTTTGCTGCTTGCTCTTCAGCAAATTTAAAATCACTTTTATTGTAAATAATTACTTTTAATTCATGTGCAGCATCATGTACTTCCTGAGTAGGTAATTTTGTTTTTTTAGGAGACAAACAAATCCAATCCCATTCTCCTGACAACTTATATGCTCCAGAAGTTTCTATATGCGTTTTTACTTTATTTGCTTTTAAAGCATCTGTTAAAGGCCTCATATTCCACATTAATGGCTCGCCACCAGTAACAACAATAGTATCGGAGTACTTAGCAGCGTTTTCAGCTATTTGAATTGTATTTGTTGGAGGATGTAAGTTTGCATCCCAGCTTTCTTTTACATCACACCAGTGGCATCCAACATCACAACCACCTATTCTAATAAAATAAGCTGCTGTTCCTTTGTAAAACCCCTCGCCCTGAATGGTATAAAACTCCTCCATTAACGGAAGCATCTCTCCTTTACCAACTAATTCTTTAATTTCTTTCTGCATATGTGCGGCAAAGGTAACTTAAAATAGTACAAACAAGAAATAATCATTTCCTACATAATTTACTTAATTCAAGTGCTGAAACCACCTAAAGAATAACAGAACAGACAAATCTCATTCTTTCTAAAATACCATAAAAACTACATTAAGCCCCTATTCCCTCTAATAACCTATCCCCTAAAACAACACTTTGTCGATTCAAAACTGCATTTTGACTATAAAAACATTCTAAAAACTATAACCAACATATTTTAAAACAAATAACAAATAACTTGTATACAGAACATAAACACCTCAGCCCTATGAAAAACATATTATTCTTTATCACGGCACTATTCTTTTTTCAACTTAATGCACAAGTTGGAATAGGTACTACATCACCAGATGCTTCATCTATATTAGACATTAGTTCTACTACCAAAGGCGTATTAATGCCACGTTTAACAAATGCTGAAAAAAATGCAATCGTTACCCCAGCAAATGGACTTGTTATTTTCAATACTGATAATAATCAATTAGAATTTAATAGCGGAACCAATAGTTATCCTATATGGTCACCAATAGCCGCTACAACTATTGTAAGTACTGACAGCAATAACATTATTACAACTGGTAATGATGGAGGAGCGTATTTAAAAAGTACTTTTCATGTTGGTAAATTCCAAATTAATAGTACTGGTAACATGACTATTACTGGACTACCATTTAAACCTTCTAAAATAACTTTTACTGCTTACGCTAATATTGAAACATATAATATTGATAATGACAATGACGCTAATGCAAACAATAATTCTGGCATAGCAAACTCATTTGGATCCATGACAGGTTTTGCAGCAAGTTCAGGTACATCAATATTACAGCAAGTTATTTCTGTAGGTGGTCACGGTAACTCTATTAATGATATATCAAGATATGCATCTAGCTCACATGCAATAGGTATTAGATATGGAAATCAAAATGGAAATTCATTAGGTAAAACAACAGCTAAAATAACTAATTTTAATACAGACGGATTCTCCATAAATGTTGATCAATTCGCTGACGGTTTAGTTGTTATTTTTGAAGCACATAAATAAAAACTTCTACCCAAATTACATATCTCCAAAAGACTGCCATGAATGACAGTCTTTTTTCTTTTTTAAATATCAATACTACAAAAACATAAAAATAAATAAAATTTATGGGTAACAAAAATCACTTTTAAGTAACTTGCAAGTGTAATTCAACGTAAATCAACAGCTTTTTAGCCAATTCATTAGTAAATCAGCAATATTAACGTTAAATATCACTAAATTAATATTACCAAACATTTCGTCCTCATGAAAAAACTATCTTTTCTTTTCGCGCTATTATTCATTTTTCAACTTAATGCACAAGTTGGGATAGGTACTACATCTCCAAAACCATCATCTGTTTTAGACATTACTTCTTCGACAAAAGGAATACTATTACCTAGGCTTACTTCAACTCAAAGAGATGCTATTACTGCTCCTGAAAAAAGTTTATTGATATACAATTCTACAACAAACAAATACCAATATAATACTGGAACTACAGGAACCCCGTCATGGGCAACTTTAGCACCGAAATTGAAAAAACCTTCTGTGAAATTTAAAAATACAAATACCTCAACAAATTTAAATACTGCTACAGCAAGTAAAATTCCTGTTTTTGGTTTTTTAGATTGGAATGACGACACAACTACATATACTAAAACAAATGCTAAAAACCTAAAAGTATTAGTTTCTGGCAGATATCATATAGTTTGTAATATATCTTTAAAAGGAGTTAATTCTACTGGAAGTACTGAAGAGAGAACCGGTATAGAAGCTTACGTTACAGTTAACGGAACACAAGCTGGTGCATTTGCTTCGAGTAGTTATATCCGATTTTTAAACGGTCATAACACATCATCTTTACATATTAATGAAACACTTAATTTAATTGCAGGAGATGTGATTTCTATCAAAACAAAAAAAGGAGCTAATTCCGGAACTGTAAAATTCCGAGGCAATAAAAAATCAACTGTCATCATTACTAAAATCAAATAATCATTTTATTTAAGTCTTATTTTTAATTTGATATTGACTATTTTTATCAAAATTTTTATTAAAAATGACAGACTCAGAAAAGTTTTTCAATCATATCAATGAAGGATATACTACTAAAGGTGATTTCATAGTAATTGGAGCTGCAATGTTAGGTGAAGAAACCTTAACGAATGCCCTTGTAAAAATCCCTTTAAAAACCTTAAACAGACACGGGTTGATAGCTGGAGCAACTGGAACCGGTAAAACAAAGTCTTTACAAGTTTTAGCCGAGAACCTTTCTGAAAAAGGAATCCCTGTACTACTGATGGATATGAAAGGGGATTTGAGTGGTATCGCTCAACCAAGCCCTGGGCACCCTAAAATTGATGAGCGTCATGAAAAAATCGGAGTCCCTTTTAACGCTTCTAACTTTCCTGTTGAAATTTTAACATTATCCGAACAAGGTGGTGTACGTATGCGTGCTACAGTGTCTGAATTTGGACCAGTATTACTATCAAGAATTTTAGATGTTACTGAAACTCAAGCAGGGATTATTTCTGTTATATTTAAATATTGTGATGATAATCAATTAGGATTATTAGATCTTAAAGATTTCAAAAAAGTACTGCAATATGCAACCGGCGTAGGAAAACAGGAATTTCAAGAAGAATACGGAAGAATTTCTACTTCATCAACAGGTGCCATCCTTAGAAAAATCATTGAAATAGAGCAACAAGGTGGTGACATATTCTTTGGAGAAAAATCATTTGATGTAAACGACCTTACTCGAATTGACGAAAACGGAAAAGGGTATATCAATATTTTACGCCTGACAGATATTCAAGACAAACCGAAGCTATTCTCAACATTTATGTTAAGTTTATTAGCAGAGATATACGAAACCTTTCCTGAACAAGGAGATGCTGATCAACCAGAATTAATACTATTTATTGACGAAGCTCATTTAATATTTAAAAATGCACCCAAAGCATTATTAGAACAATTAGAAAGTATTGTAAAATTAATTCGTTCAAAAGGAATTGGATTATACTTTGTAACCCAAAACCCAACAGATGTTCCTGAAGGAATATTGAGCCAGTTAGGGTTAAAAATACAACACGCTTTAAGAGCATTTACTGCAAAAGACAGGAAAGCAATTAAATTAACAGCACAAAATTATCCTGAAACTGATTTTTATAATACTGCAGAAGTGTTAACTTCATTAGGTATCGGGGAAGCTTTGATATCGGCTTTAGATGAAAAAGGAAGACCTACTCCATTAGCAGCAACATTACTACGTGCTCCAATGAGTAGAATGGATGTTTTAACTGATTCTGAATTAAAAACACTTATTAAAGATTCGGATTTAGTAAAAAAATACAAAGAAGAAATTGACCGTGAAAGTGCCTATGAAATATTAGAACAAAAAATTAAAGCTTCTGATAAAGAAAAAGAGCGTGAGGAAAAAAGAAAAGAGAAAGAAAAATCAAACAGAAGAGCCTCTACTCGTAGGAGTACGCGTCAAAACCCAGTTATAAAAGTATTAACCAGCGCCACCTTTATTAGAAGCGTATTGGGTATACTAAAGAAATTTTTATAAAAATAAATCCCCCATTATCTGGAAATAACAAAATAAATTTTATCATGAAAAAAACAATTCTAATAGCATTGGCATCAATAGCATTTATTCAATGTGCTAAAAAAGAAGACCCATTTTTAATCCAGAAAGATAAAATTGGAGTATTACAAAAAGAGTACACTATAAAACAAATCGATTCTGTATTTGCTAATGACTCTATTGTAAAACATGTAGCTGGAGATGAGTTTACCGGGAACTCAACTGACATTAAAGTATATCAAAAAGGAGGAACTCATCTCCTTTCATTATCACCATCTGAATCATTAGATGAAAATGCAAAGATAAATATTGTTACTATTCACGACAATAGATATAAAACAGATAAAAACGTAAGCCTTACCAGCACTTTCAAAGACTTTAAAACACACTATGAAGTTTTAAAAATAGATCGAATTTTAAATAATATTAATATTGAATTTAAAAATCAAAATTTCTATATCACAATTGCTATTGATGAACTACCAAGTGCATATAAATTTGACTACTCAAGAACTATTGATGTTGCAAGTATACCAGACACAGCTAAAATAAAAAGCATGAGACTGGACTGGTTTTAAACCAGTTATAACATAGCAGAATTCAATAATCAATATTATATTAAAAATGACTGTTCCAGTTAAAGTTTGTTCATTTTTACCTGCAGCTACTAATATTTTAGTAACACTAAACTTAGAACATTTAATTGAAGGAGTAACCTTTGAATGCCCCATTGATAAGCCCCGAATAATTCAATCTTCAATACATGATAAAAACTTATCTGCTATTGAAATTAACGAACTTATTTCTGAACACAAAAAGGCAAACACTACTGTAAATTCTATTAACGAAGAATTACTTTTGAAAATTAACCCTGACGTTATTTTCACACAAGCTATCTGTAATGTTTGCCAAATTGGAGAAGAAGATGTTACCTCTTCTTTAACTAAGAATAAACTCCACACAAAAGTTTTTTCTCTAAATCCAAAATCATTAGATGATGTTTTTGAAAACATTACTACTGTAGCTACTGCTTGTGGCTTCTCAGAAAAAGGAGTCGCTTTAGTTCATTCTTTGAAAAACGAAATTACTACTATACAGCAAAAACTAACCTTACATAAAAAACCAATACAAAATTGTTCTTTTTTTGAATGGATGGACCCATTATTTAATTGTGGGCATTGGATTCCTGATCAGATTAAACTCTCTGGAGCTATCGACTTACTTGCTAACCCAAAAGGATACTCCTACCCCATTGATATTAAAAAAGAGCAAGACTACAATCCTGAAACTATTATTTTCTCTGCATGTGGCATGAGTTTAAAACAAAGCTTAGAAGAAGTTAATACAGTATTACTCGATCCTTTTTGGCACAATTTATCAGCATACAAAAACAAGAAAATATGGCTTGTTGACGGAAATTTATTCACTCAACCAGGACCAGACTTAGTAAAAGGGATTAAGTTATTAGCAGCTATACATAACCCCGATACATTTCCTGTCCCGAAAGAACTAAAACAATATTTGATTCATTTATAATACCAATTACACTTCAAAACGGTCATAAATAAATTGAGTTGTTTTTGATTTAGTTGGGTTTAAAAATATAGGCATAGATTAGTTATGATTCTATTTTTAAGCGATAAATAAATTCTACTGGTTGGGTTAAGGAATTAACTATTTTTTCGACCGAGTAAAAAACACTTTTTACTATGAAGAAATATTTGATTCCTTTTTTAATTGCTTTCATTACATTATCGTGTAGTAATACATCTACCTCACAAGAGTTAAATAACCCTAAGCTAAAAAAAGCTTATTTCGCAAGCGGATGTTTTTGGTGCGTAGAAGCTATCTATGAAAGCGTAACTGGAGTTGAAGAAGTTATTAACGGATATTCTGGGGGACATACTCAAAAGCCAACCTATGAAAGTAGTAATACTGGGCGAACAGGACACGCTGAAGCTGTTGAAGTAATTTACAATCCTAAAAAAGTAACTTTTTCTACATTGGTGGATATTTATTTCGGATCACAAAACCCAACACAAATAAACGGGCAAGGCCCTGATAGAGGCTCCCAATACCGCTCAATTATTTTTTATCAGAATGAAACAGAGAAGGAAATTATTCTTAAAAAAAAAGACATCTTATCCAATCAGTTAAATTCAAAAATAGCTGCAGAGATTATGAAGTTTGAGCAGTTTTGGATTGCTGAAAATTACCATCAAAATTATGAACGCCTTCACCCAGAAAATAGATACATACAAGGAGTGTCAATCCCAAGGTTAAATAGGTTTAAAAATAAGTTCCCTTACCTACTAAAAAAACACTAGCTAAGCACCTATAACCTAATTCATTAGTTATTTTCATATATTTGCTTTACCCTTAATTATAGCACTATGAAAAAAATCTACCTACTACTAATTATCATTAGTACACAGTCATTTTACGCACAAGACAGTAAAAATGTATTATTTTTAGGAAATAGCTATACATATTATAACAACTTACCTCTTTTAGTACAAAAAGCTGCTACCTCTGCTGGAGATACTTTTACTTATGATACTAATACACCTGGAGGACATAGACTTAAAGGGCATGCAACAAACCCAATTAGTATTTCTAAAATACAAACTGGTAATTGGGATTATGTTGTTTTACAAGATCAGAGTCAGTATCCGTCTTTTCCAGATGCACAAGTAGCTACTGAAGTATACCCATACGCTACACAGCTGAGCAATTTAATTAAGCTACACAACCCTTGTGCAACTACAGCTTTCTTCATGACTTGGGGAAGAGAGAATGGTGATGCTGGAAATTGTGGAGGTTGGTCTCCCGTTTGTACTTACGAAGGCATGGACAACTTATTGCGCCAACGTTATCAAATAATGGCAAATGATAATAACGGAATTACTTCTCCTGTTGGAGCGGTTTGGAGATATTTAAGAACCAATCACCCAACAATAAACCTTTATTCTGGAGATGGAAGTCATCCATCCTCAACTGGTAGTTATGCTGGAGCCATTACTTTTTATTGTTCATTATTCCAAAAAGACCCTACACAAGTAACTTTTAACTCCTCATTAAATGCTGCCGATGCAACTATTATTAAAAATGCAGTCAAACAAGTTGTTTTTAATGATTTTTCAGAATGGAATATAGGTAAATATAATCCTGTAGCAAGTTTCAATACTACTAACACTAATCAAAATTACACTTTTACTAATACCAGTGAAAATGGAGTTAGTTATAACTGGAATTTTGGAGACGGAAATAGTGCTACTGATGAAAATCCTATCCACACCTATATGAATAATGGTGGTTACACCATAATATTAACTACAACTAATTGTGAAAAAACATCCGTGTTAACTCATGATATTTCTGTGAGTGGTTTAAATATTGACGATAATTTTTATCTTGTAAAAAACCCAGTATTAGATCTCCTTACTATTAGCTCTAACTTATTCAAGCAAAATAAGTATCGAATAAAAATAACATCTCTTATTGGACAGCGAATTTTAGATTTAAAATCTAACGATAATATTTCTCAAAAAATAAACATTAGTAACTTAGCAAATGGCCTATACATTTTAAACATTTCAAATTCCGATAAAAACGTTTACAACACCAAATTCTTAAAACATTAATATTTTCCATTCCTTAGTTCAAACAGGTACCAGAACTCAGTGAATAAATCTCTCGTGGAATTTAAAACCAAAGCAGTTTTTGTTTTGGTTTTATTTTTATATATTTGTGAAACACTGTTTCAATTATTAAAACAACAAGCGATGTCAACAGCATTTAAAGCAACATTAGAGTACGCAAAACAACTCGACAACGAAGATAAAATCAGTCATTTACGCAATGAATTTCATATTCCTAAGGACAAAAAAGGAAATGAATGGATTTATATGTGTGGTAACTCTTTAGGATTACAACCAAGATCTACTAAAGAGTATATCAATCAAGAATTAGAAGACTGGGCTAATTTTGGAGTTGAAGGACACTTTGAAGCGAAAAATCCTTGGATGCCATATCATGAATTCTTAACTGAATCTATGGCAAAAATTGTTGGTGCTAAACCAATCGAAGTAGTAACTATGAATACCTTAACAACCAACTTACACTTGTTAATGGTATCTTTTTATCAGCCTACAAAAAAGAAATTTAAAATTGTAATTGAATCTGACGCTTTTCCATCTGATCGATATGCTGTAGAATCACAGTTAAAATTCCATGGCTTCGATCCTAAAGAAGGATTAGTAGAGTGGAAACCTCGTCAAGGAGAAGAATTACTTAGAATGGAAGATTTAGAAACCATTATTGAAGAACAAGGTGATGAAATAGCATTATTGTTAATTGGTGGTGTAAACTATTACACTGGTCAATATTTAGACATCAAACGTATTGCAGAAATTGGTCATGCTAAAGATTGTATGGTTGGTATTGATTTAGCTCATGGAGCTGGAAATATTAAGCCTGAACTCCATAATTCTGGAGTAGATTTTGCTGCTTGGTGTACCTATAAATACCTAAACTCTGGACCTGGTAGTTTAGCAGGATTATTCATCCATGAAAAACATGCCTACAATAAGGATTTAAAAAAGTTTTCAGGATGGTGGAGCCATAACAAAA
>Ga0105354_1001013_pt1 | contig 17388 bp, 15 predicted proteins | sample GOMGulsemesocosm_FD_83658 | JGI IMG/M metagenome (GOLD analysis project Ga0105354, IMG submission 83658) | Methane-oxidizing microbial communities from mesocosms in the Gulf of Mexico - GOM9B Gulf of Mexico | ecosystem: Environmental > Aquatic > Marine > Cold seeps | place: USA: Gulf of America...
CGAGGTGCCAGGGTCCAGGTGTGCAAGTGGTCGCCTTAGTGCCTGTGGCGGGTCCCGTGCCTCCGCCAATCATGGTGGTTATTCCGGACATCAACGCCTCTTCTACCTGCTGCGGGCAAATGAAGTGAATATGTGCATCTATGCCTCCGGCGGTGAGTATCGCCCCCTCAGCCGCGATCACTTCTGTGCCCGGGCCTATCACTATGTCAATGCCATCTTGAATATCTGGATTGCCGGCGCGGCCGATGGTGGCAATGCGGCCCTCTTTAAGTCCGACATCGGCTTTTACTATGCCCCAATGATCGAGGATCAATGCATTAGTGATCACGGTATCGACTGCTATGTCATTAGTGACCTGACTTTGGCCCATGCCATCGCGTATCACTTTACCGCCGCCGAATTTGACTTCATCACCGTATTGACAGTGATCTTTTTCAACTTGGATCCACAAGTCAGTGTCGCCCAGACGTACTTTGTCACCTGTGGTGGGGCCGAACATCTGCGCGTAAGTTTGTCTGTCGATACTGCTCATGATGACGGCTCCGTAATCTGTCCCATGACTTCTCCACGAAAACCATAAATACTCTTAGAGCCGGCGTAGGCAACCAGTTCAACATTACGCCCCTGACCGGGTTCAAAGCGAATAGCGGTGCCCGAGACGATATTCAAGCGGTAGCCCAAGGCCGCCTGGCGATCAAAATTAAGTGCCGGGTTAACCTCGTAAAAATGGTAGTGAGAACCGATTTGTATCGGCCGGTCACCGCTGTTTTCGACCCGCAACTGCAAAGTCTTACGCCCGACATTCAGTTCGATGTCGCCTGAGGCGACTTGTATTTCACCTGGAATCATTGGCTTGCTCCTCGCTTTCAGCTAATAGGTTGATGAACAGTGACGAGCTTAGTACCGTCCGGGAATGTCGCTTCGACATGTACTTCGCGGATTAAATCAGGAACCGCCTCCATTACTTGCTCGGCGCTCAGTAACGTTTTTCCATAGCCCATTAACTCGGCGACACTCATGCCATCTCGGGCACCTTCGATGATCTCCATAGAGAGATAGGCCATGGCCTCAGGGTAATTCAGTTTGACCCCGCGCTTAAGGCGACGCTCCGCCAATAAAGCGGCGCTAAACAGTAGCAACTTGTCTTTTTCTCTGGGTAATAAATCCATGCTTAACCTCTTACTAGTGATCGCTAGTGGTTGTTATTGGTTATAATTAGGTAGCCCAAATACGCGGAGGGCAGTGAGGGATTCCCAGCAGTGGTGGACGCAATTCGCGCCAGCAATTGCTAAATAAAAGCCGTGCCTGCTGGGCACAGTGGCCCAAATAGCGCAGTAGAATAAATTCACCGCAGTGACTGACAGAGCAAAGTGCCGGGCTGTCAGCTGGTAGAGCGGTATCGGTGCTGGCTGCCATTTCGGCGCATAGTTGTTGTAATTTTTGCAGTAGAGCATCTAACTCAGAACCCGCATTAAAAGGCCCAGCTACCATCAGCGCGTTGACCGTTCTATTGGCGAATCCGCAGCTACTGGTAACCAGTTCTCGGTTGTTCTCATTCAGAAGCAGGCGCTCGCGCAAGGCAATTCGTCCATCAATGTCAATTTGCAGGCACTGTTGCAAGCTACCACTGGTAAATTTTTGGCCGCTGGCGGGCAACCCCAAAACACAAATATCCCAGCCGATAAAAGAGCTGCCCTGTACCAGCGTCACTTTAGTGTCCAGACGCGTATTGGCACCGGGGTAGATGATAGTTTCCAACGGCAGCCACTCGATGCAGGCGTTGTGCTGCACCGTCAATCTGACAATTTGCTGTTGCAAGGTTTTATCTGTTCGAGCCCGATACACCCGCCCGGCACCCGGGGTGGTAACCAGGACTTTACTGTTGTCAGCTGCACTGATATCTATCTGCAGTTTGTCACCGGAGACTAAGCCGCCGGGTGGATGCAAAATGTACAAGTGCGGCAGATCTCTGCCCTCGGGGTAAAAGGCTTTTTGCACGTAAAGCGGACCGCAGTGGCTACTGTGGCTGATCACTACACCGCGTTTAGTGGTGGTTAGCTGTAAGTTTAAGTGTGCCTGCCAACGAGAGACAGGCGGCTGAAACTCACGACAACGATCGATTGGTAAAGCTGAATCTTGGGTTGAGGATGTCTGCATTTTTTGCAAGCCTGCAAGTGACTACGACTAGTGCCACAGTGAGTATAATTATTGTTATGCACTCAGTTGGTGCGCCTTAGGTTTGTTGTAGTGCATGTCTCAGATAAACAACCCCTATTGGTGCGCTTATCTGAGTAAGTGATGCAGTAACTACAACTGATGCCAGTGTAGTAGCAGTTATCATGCCAGAGTTATTGACAGCCTTTTCAACACTTTGCCGCTGTTAATTAGACTGCCATGTACTGGCGAATCAATTTATCGTTAAGGTTCTCCATAGCATCGCTGGCAACGATGCGGCCCTTTTCCATCAGCCTGAATTCTTTGCCTACGCGACGCGCAAAGCCGAGTTTTTGCTCGACCAGTATGACGGTCATGCCCTCGGCGTTGAGCTGCAGTATCACATCGCCGATCAGTTGCACTATATTGGGTTGGATACCTTCATTGGGTTCATCCAAGATCAATATTTTCGGGTCTATCACCAGAGCACGGGCTATCGCCAGTTGCTGTTGCTGCCCTCCTGAGAGGTCACCGCCGCGGCGCTGCAGCATGTCGTACAATACCGGAAACAGCTCGAAAATTTTCTCCGGCAGCTGCCGGGCTTTATCTTTGCGAATAGGCAGGCCGATGCGTAGATTTTCCTCGACACTGAGCAGTGGGAAAATATCTCGTCCCTGGGGTACATATCCTATGCCAGCGGGGGCGCGGTCCTCTGCGTGGCGATTGTGCAGTGGTTCGCCCTCGAGCAGTATTTCACCGCTACTGATTGGCAACAGCCCCATCAAGCACTTTAGCAGTGTGGTTTTACCGACCCCGTTGCGACCCATGATGCAAGTGCAACTGCCAGCGCTTATCTGCAGATCCAAATCCCAGAGTATTTGCGAACTGTTGTAGTGTTGGCTGACTTTATTGATCGCAATCACTGGCTCTCTCCTAAGTAGACGTCGATTACCGCCTGGTTGTTTTGAATCTCATCCATGCTGCCCTCGGCCAATACTGACCCCTGGTGTAAGACTGTGACGGTGCGGGCGATACTGCGGACAAACTCCATGTCGTGTTCCACCACAATCACCGTGCGCTCGCCAGCCAGTGAGGTCAGCAGTTGTGCGGTGCGCTCGGTCTCCTGGGCGGTCATGCCCGCCACTGGCTCATCGATTAGCAGCAGCCGTGGGTCGGACACCAGTAGCATGCCAATTTCCAACCACTGTTTTTGCCCGTGGGAAAGCGCTCCTGCCAACATTAAACACTGCTGTGTAAGACCGATGGTTTCCAGCACCTGATAGATGCGATCATTTTGTTCACTACTGAGTTTGGAAAACAAGGTAGCCATCACCCCCTTATTGGTTTTTAGCGATAGTTCTAAATTGTCGAACACACTCTGCGCGGCAAACACTGTAGGTTTCTGAAATTTTCGGCCTATCCCCAGTTGGGCGATCTGCGCTTCGTCACGCTCTAGTAAGTTCAAGGTTTGGCCGAAGTACACAGACCCAGAGTCGCATTCGGTTTTACCGGTAATTACGTCCATTAAGGTGGTCTTTCCAGCGCCATTGGCCCCGATCAGGCAGCGCAGCTCGCCGTCGTTGACGTACAAATTGAGATTGTTAAGTGCCTTGAAACCATCGAAACTTAGGTTTAATGCCTCAACGTACAAAATCACTTGTTTGGATACGTTTATCTGATGGTCTGCATGACTGTGTTGCATAAATGACCAGACCTGGTCTGGACGCATGAATTCAGCAGCACCTTTTAAAATAGTCATCTGCTCTGAGTCTCCGCTTTGTAGGTATTATTTAATCTGAGTTTTTGCTTAAGCTGACTGACCAAACCCGTTAGTCCCTTAGGTAAAAATAAGGTCACTAGTACAAATAGCCCACCGAGAGCAAACAGCCAGACCTCTGGCATGATGGCGGTAAAGCGAGTCTTGGCATAGTTAACCAACAGCGCCCCGATAATCGCGCCGATTAAAGTCCCGCGTCCGCCTATGGCAACCCATACCACGATCTCAATGGAGTTCAGCGGTGAGAATTCACCGGGGTTGATGATGCCTACCTGAGGCACATACAAGGCGCCGGCAATTGCCGCAATCACTGCTGAGTAGACAAACAGACAGACTTTGAAGTGATCGGTGCGATAGCCGAGAAAGCGCGTGCGTGCCTCAGAATCGCGAATGGCAATGATTACTTTGCCCAGACGGGAACTGAGAATCAGCTGGCTGATGATTAAGACCGCCGCCAGCGTGACGGCAGTGACAACCAGCAGCGCAATGCGAGTGCTGTCGGCCTGCAGGCTAAAACCGAGAATGTCTTTGAAATCGGTGAGGCCGTTGTTGCCGCCAAAACCCATTTCATTGCGAAAAAAAGCCAGCAGTAAAGCGTAGGTCATAGCCTGAGTGATGATTGATAAATACACACCTGTGACGCGCGAGCGAAAGGCCAACCAACCGAAGACAAAAGCCAGTAAACCGGGTACTAGTGCCACCATTATCATGGCAAACCAAAATTGGTCCATTCCCTGCCAGTACCAGGGCAGTTGCTGCCAGTCGAGGAACACCATGAAATCAGGTAATTCCGGGTTGCCGTAGACACCGCGATCACCGATCTGGCGCATCAGGTACATGCCCATGGCGTAACCCCCTAGAGCAAAAAAAGCACCGTGTCCCAAACTGAGAATACCGCAATAGCCCCAGATAATATCTACCGCCAGCGCCAGCATTGCATAACACAAATACTTACCGAGCAAGGTGATGGTATAAGTACTGACGTAAAATATTGAGCTTGGATCGAACACTAAGTTGCCCATAACGCAGGCTATGGTTACGACAAATAAGAGCACTACAAAAGGCAAGACTGAACTTTGCACTGCAAATCGGTTTGAAAAATATTCAGTTAGCTTGCTCATTCGACAGCTCTCCCTTTTTGTGGAAACAGACCTTTAGGGCGTTTCTGGATAAACAAGATAATGAACACTAATACAAAAATACTGGCTAATACTGCACCGGTGCTCGGCTCTAAAAGCTTGTTGGCAATTCCCAGGGAAAAGGCCGCCACTAAAGTGCCAAATAAATTGCCGACCCCGCCGAACACCACCACCATAAAAGAGTCAATGATATAGGCCTGGCCTAAATTGGGACCTACGTTGGTTAACTGGCTCAACGCGACTCCGGCAATGCCGGCGATACCTGAACCCAGACCGAAGGTCATGGCATCTACCCAGCCAGTGCGGATCCCCATCGCCTTGGCCATATCACGGTTTTGCGAGACGGCGCGCACGTTTAGCCCCAGTGAGGTTTTCTTCAAGATAAACAGCAATGCAAAAAATACCAGCAGTGCAAAGGCCAGGATGTAGAGGCGGTTTAAGGTCAGCGAAAACACTGGGTTAATCTCCCAGGAACCACTCATCCACGCAGGGGAGGCGACTTGGCGGTTCAGCGGTGAGAATATACTGCGCACTAGCTGCTGTAAGATCAGGCTGATGCCGAAAGTGGCCAGTAAAGTCTCGAGCGGGCGGCCGTGTAAAAAGCGAATAACACAGCGCTCGATTAAGATACCAACACTGCCGGAGGCGACAAAGGCCAGTGGGATAGCCACCCACAGCGAGTACTCAATCAGATTTGGCATTAACAGCTGCACCACGTAAGTAGTGTAGGCGCCGATCATGATCATTTCTCCGTGGGCCATGTTAATCACCCCCATCATGCCAAAGGTGATCGCCAGCCCTATTGCAGCCAGTAACAGTACTGAACCCAGGCTCAGACCAAAAAATAATTGTTCCAGGTAGCCGTAAAACTCAGTGCTCTGTTCAATCTTCAGTAGCGCTTGTTGCGCCGCCTTTTGCACCGAGGGATGTGATTTAGTGCTGTTTAGTGAGGTTAAAGTATTGCGTACTTGCGGCTCTAAGCTGCCTTGCAATTTTTTGATAGCGCTCACTTGCTCTATTGCTAAACGGTTGTTGAGCGCCCGGTCTATGGTTAGGGCCAAATCCATAAGCTGTTGTACCTGATGATTTTTTTCACTCAGGCGCAACTGTGCGATGTTGGCAATAGTATCGGGGGTTAATTTAATCAGTAGTGATTGCAGTGCAGCCAAACGCACTTCAGGATCTTTAGCCGAGAGATTTAACTTAGCGATGTGCTGGCGTAAAAAACCGCGGATTTTGTTGTTTACACGAATTTTTTTGATTTTATTACTGGGTAAGGCGGCAATAGCTGTGTCATCGAATAGCGCGTTGTAGTGTTTTATACTGCCGATTTTACGCACTGTAATTATCTGCATGCTGTGCTTAATATAATACAACTGACCTCTGAGCAGAGCCTGGTATAGCGGCAGCATATTTGTGCCTTCGCGACTGGCAATACTTTGCAGTAGCAGCATCGATTGTTTTAATTTGTTGTCAGTTAGCTGTTGTAACTGCTCGGTTGTAGCGCTGGACGCAGCCGGTTGCTGCGCTTGTAACTCACAGGCGAACAGCCCAAGTACAGCGCAACAAATGGCGAAAAAGTGTTTCAAGGTATGCTCCCGAAAATCGAAAAGACACAGCGTAAACGCTGTGCTTGTTGGATATAGGCAGGTAGGATCTGGAAGATATTTCTGCAGTGCCTGGCGCAGCAAAGCAGCGACTTGGCCGTCAGAAAATGAATAGACTGTCGGTACCAATGATGCGGTACACATTGCTATGGCACTGATCGTGTAAAGAGTCACAATCAGCGCCAGCAGCACAGAGGCTATTGCCTCTTAGTGCAGTAATCTTACTTTTGACCGGAACACACTTTAGTCACAGTGTTGTAGTTGCCGCACTTAGTCTTGCTGCTCCAATCGGCAATCAGGTCTTTAGATCCGGGTAAAAAATCAGACCAGGCATCGCCTGCTACGACTGAGTCAGTAGACCAGACAACTTCAAGTTGTCCGTCATCCTGAATCTCACCAATCAGCACTGGCTTGCTCAAGTGATGGTTGTTGTTCATTTTGGCGATACCGCCGGTTAAGTTGGCAGTGGTTTGTCCCAACATTGCCTGTTCTACCGCATCGACAGCGGTAGTACCCGCTACAGTGACAGCTTGAGCCCACATGTTGAAACCTATATAAGTCGCCTCCATAGGATCGTTAGTGACGCGCTTGTCATCGCCTATAAAGGCCTTCCACTTGGCAATAAAAGCGCTGTTCTCATCGCTCTCTACGCTTTGGAAATAGTTCCAGGCGGCTAAGTGGCCGATCAATGGCGTAGTATCAATGCCCGATAATTCTTCTTCGCCGACCGAGAAAGCCACCACGGGAATATCTTGTGCAGAGACTCCCTGGTTGCCCAGTTCTTTATAGAAAGGTACGTTGGCATCACCATTGATGGTAGAAACTACGGCGGTCCTCTTGCCTTCACCGCCAAATTTTTTGATATCAGAGACAATAGACTGCCAATCGGAATGGCCGAAAGGGGTGTAGTTAATCATGATGTCTGCATCGCTTACCCCTTTAGACTTCAGGTATGCCACTAAGATTTTGTTGGTGGTACGCGGGTAAACGTAATCGGTACCGGCAAGTACCCAACGTGTAACCTCAAGATCGTTCATCAGATAATCAACCGCAGGAATTGCCTGTTGGTTGGGAGCAGCTCCAGTATAAAATATATTTTTCGACGACTCTTCTCCCTCGTACTGCACGGGGTAGAACATCAAACCGTTTAGCTCTTCAATCACTGGTAACACAGACTTGCGCGACACGGACGTCCAGCTGCCGAAAATAACATCGACCTTTTCCTGAGTCAGTAGCTCACGGGTTTTTTCTGCAAATAACGGCCAGTTAGAGGCGGGGTCAACTACCACGGCTTCAAGTTGCTTGCCCAGTAAACCCCCTTTTTTATTCTGCTCTTGGACCATCATTAAAACGGTGTCTTTGAGAGTGGTTTCACTGATCGCCATAGTACCGGACAGAGAGTGTAGAACCCCTACCTTAATGGTATCGGCGGCGATAGCGCTGACGCTCATGGCGCAGCTGACAGACAGTGCCAGTGTTGTAACCAATTGTTTGATCTTCATGACGTATTTTTCCTCAGATAGATAGCAATAGAACTCCGGGGCGCTGTATTAACAGCAACCGCGTGAATAAAATGGCGCAGTGCACTGCACTGGCAAACTTTTTACTGAGGCTATTATGAAAAATACAACAGTTAAGCACTATCAGGTGAATGACACAGTGGTATACGTTATTTGACGTAGTGGCAGCTTTTAGTAGCCAAACAAAAGCTGCCAGACAGTCTTTTAATGCTCGTTTACCAGCACTCGCAGTGCGATGGCCGCAGCCGCGGTACGATTGTCAACCGACAACTTTGGGAAAATTTGCTCAAGATGTTTGTTGACGGTCCTTGGACTCATCTGCAGAATTTGTGCAATTTCGCGATTGGTCTTGCCCTTGGCTACCCACTGCAATACTTGAGACTCACGACTGGTTAACTGCAACTGTTTTTGCAGTTGCTGCTCGTCAGTAGGGCGCTGTCCATCGATCAGTCGCAACAAAATATCACCGTTGGCCTGATAGCTGATTAACTTCAGTGATAGAGGGTAGTCCAGCTGTTGTAGACTAATCTGTTGCTCAGCTTGTGGCTGGTGGCTAAACCACTGGCGCAGTTGTGGGGCCATTTTCTGTTGCTGCCAGGATTCATCAGCCCTGGCTCTGGCAAGTAGTGCGTATGCTTGAGGAGTCCCCCAGAGCAGGAGCCCGCTGGCAGAATAGGTCAGCAAGTGCTGCCCGGTACTGTCCAGTGCCGACTGGGCGCTGTTAGTCAGCTTGGCGTTAGATAAATGCACTTTCATGCGGGCCAATAACTCGCTGGTGTCAATAGGTTTGGTCAGGTAGTCGACGCCACCGGCATCGAGTCCACGTACTATATCGACACTGTCGGTGAGGCCGGTCATGAATATCACTGGAATAGCAGCCAGCTGCGGATCGGCTTTTAATGCCTGGCAGGTACTAAACCCGTCCATATTGGGCATCAGAGCGTCCAACAAAATTATATCCGGCTTAATCCGCGCAGCGATAGTCAGGGCCGCTCTGCCATCCAATGCTACTAGTACGTCCATATTGGCATCTTCCAGGACCTCGTTAATCAAGCTCAGGGCATCGGCCGAATCGTCAACCACTAATACGATATCTCTGCGCTTGGCAAAACTATTGGCTGCATTATGCATCGGTATTCACCTCCAGGGCTTTGGTAAGTTGTTCAAATTGAAAGTTAGCACACAGCAGTTGCAGTTGTGACAGCGTGTTTGCACAGAGTATCGACTGCTCAGCTATTTGCGCTAGCAACTCGCTGGCTCCTCTGTGGTAGCCCATTTGCGCGCAAGCTTTAAGCTCTAACAGCAGCGCATGATCTGGAATAATCAACGCTTCCTGGACGGCGGACTGTGGCGCACTTTTGCGCTTGGATTGTTCTGGTGCCGTTAAACTCTGGTAAACCCAGATAATCCCTAAGTGCCTGGCGATGGTCTCTAGCAGTACTGCATTGTCGACAGGTTTGATCAGGTATTCATTGTACCCCTGGTCAGTTTTTATATTGCCATGTTGCTCTTGTACGTCGGCGGATAGCATCACAATGGGCGTTTTCATATTGCGCTCGCGCAATCGCTTAACCACTTTTAAACCGTTAATCCCCGGCATGTTAATATCCAATAGAATAAAGTCGACGTCTGTTTCCTCTAACAGTTGCAGGCATTTTTCGCCGCTGGGCGCCTCCAGTATGCGAAAGCCAAGCGGCATCAGCAGTTCACTGAACAGACCCCGGACCACAGGATCATCATCAACCAATAGCAAGCTGCGCTGATAACCTTCGTAGCCCGCTATCTTTTTCTGATTTTTTTTCTCCAGCCCTTGCTGTGTAGCCCAGGGCAACATAAGGCTGACCTTAAAGCAGCTGCCCTGGCCCAAGGTACTTTCAACTTGTAAGTCACCACCCATTATCTCTGCTAATAGTTTGACAATGGTCAGACCCAAACCTGTACCAGGTAAATTACTGCTGTGGCTGTCACGGACACGCTCAAAAGGGTGAAAGATACGTTCCAGGGCTTCCGTATCTATGCCTATACCCGTATCGCAAATGATGAACTCGGCGACTTGGTTGCGATAACGTACACTAAATTCAACACTGCCACGGGTTGTGTATTTAATGGCATTAGAGAGTAAATTATTGAGGATTTGCCGCAGCCGTTTTTCATCGCAGATCACCACTTCAGGTAATTTGGACAATGGATGATAGTGTAGGCTAATCCCTTTGCTCTGGGCCTGCATGTTAAACATGTCGACCATCTGCGTAAGTAATTCAGGCAGTCGCACTTGGCTGCGATACAAGTCCAGACGACCTGCTTCAATTTTAGAGATATCCAGTAATCCCTCGATTAAGTCAGTCAGGTACTGGCCGTTGCGGTGGATAATCTGCAGGCCTCTGTGGTGCTCTCTGGGCATGTTATGTTTATCGATCAGCAATTGAGCGTAGCCGAGAATAGATTGTAAAGGGGTGCGCAATTCGTGGCTGATACCGGTTAAGTATCGGCTTTTTGCCGCACTGGCGCGCTCGGCAAGTTCTTTTGCCTGTTGCAGTGCAAAATCTGTCTGCTGGTGCGCTTGTATTTCTAAGGTGAGCTTTTGCGTTTGGCTGTAGGATTCTTGCTGGGCCACTCTGCGGCTGTCATGAGCTAAGAGTAACAGCCAGCAGAGTACCCCGGAGACGATCAACAAACTGACAAAGACAATCGACAAAGTCTGTTCCAGCAATAGTAGAGCAATAGGATCAAGGGGCAGCATATGTCGATAAATAACTGCCAATAATGCAGCATTAAGCAGGTTTACGACAGCTAACAGTCCGACAAAACGACCCAATTGCCCGGTGACAACTCGGGACTTGTTGGCCGATAAAAACAGTGCCAGAAAATCTACAAGTTGTTGTGAAATACGCGCTTTTGGCTTGCAGCTATCCAGACAGCGAGCCTCTAAGGTACAGCACAAGGAACATATGGGTAGTGCGTAGGCGGGGCAGAAACTCATGTCTTGAGCTTCGAAATCATGTTCACAGACTCCGCAGTGCAAGGTCACCTCAGCCGTATTCTCTGGGTTATTATACATGGCTTCGGTTTTCGCCTGGGCCAAAAGCGGAATAAGCTCTGGGGATTGACGCGCCAGATAGAAACGTCCTTTAGTGAGCCAGGCGATCAGCGGTACTAAGATAAAACAACTCAACAGGCTGACAAAATGGCCAAGATTTTGCAGTACAGAGCCGAAGAAGCCAAGATAACAAAGTAGACCAATACTGCTGGAAAGTAACATAGAACCGCAGCCCACTGGATTGATGTCATACAAATGGGCGCGTTTGAATTCAACATCTTTTGGGCTGAGCCCTAAAGGTTTATTGATCAGTAAATCAGCACACACAGAGCCCAGCCAACTGACGGCGACAATAGCAAAAACTCCCAGAATTGACTCCAGTACCTGGTAGATGCCCAGTTCCATTAGCAACAGTGCTATGACGACGTTAAACACTAGCCAAACCACACGTCCAGGGTGGCTGTGGGTAAGCCTGGAAAAAAAGTTTGACCAGGCAATGGAGCCTGCATAGGCATTGGTCACATTGATTTTTAACTGCGAGATAATCACCATCAATGCCGCAAGAAATAACGCCAGCGAGGGGGTGTTGGTGAGGTAGGAAAATACTCTAAAGTACATTTGGCTGGGATCGCTGGCAGCAACCGGGTCAGTGCCCTGGCTAATTGCCAGATAAGCCAGAAAGGAGCCAAGTAACATTTTAACCAGGCCGATGATGATCCAGCCGGGGCCAGCTAACATTAACCAGAACCACCAACGGCGCTTATTCTCAGCGGTTTTTTGCGGCATAAAGCGCAGGTAGTCTACCTGCTCACCAATCTGCGCCACCAGAGCAAAAAACACCGATGCGGCGGCTCCAAATAGCATAATATCAAAGTGTTGGCCGCTGTTTGACGAACTGGGGGTATAGCGACTCCAGTCATCCAGTTGCTGGTATTCACAGTAGATGACAGTGACAAGCGCAACAACTTGCAGTAATAACCAGAGGTTTTGCGTACCCAGCTGAAATTTACTGATGGTTTTGATGCCGTGAGTAACGATTGGAATTACTACTACAGCACACAACAGGTACCCTACTTGGAGTGGGATACCCAGCAGTGCCTGCAGTGCAGAGGCGAGAATTGCCGCCTCTATGGCGAAAAAGATAAAGGTAAAAGAAGCGTAAATAAGCGAAGTAATAGTAGAACCCAGATAGCCAAAGCCGGCACCTCGGGTCAGCAAATCAATATCCAATCCATGCTTAGCGCTGTAATAGGCGATTGGCGAACTGATAATAAAAAAAAGCAGTGCTACCGTAAACATCGCGATCAAGGTGTTGGTAAAGCCATAACTGAGCGTTACTGCTGCGGCAATTCCCTCCAGTGCCAGGAAAGCCGTTGCTCCGATGGCTGTTTTTGCCACTCTCTCGATGCTCATTACCCGACCTTTATGTGCAGTAAAGCGCAGTGCGTAATCTTCTAAGGTTTGGTTGGCAACCCACTTATTATAGTTGCGGCGTGTTTTGACTATTTGCTGTGGTGCTGGCATCGGCTTCTGTTCAATTGCGTGCCCAATATTAGTGCTTTAGTGCTTTGTAATAGGGCGGATTAGGTAGAATTATTCAATCGTGGCTAGATTTTAAGCTGCAGGATGAATAAATTAAGGAAAAATCAATAGAGCAGGATTTATGCCATCTACTCAGGGAAACGGCAATTGAGCAACTATCGCCATTGCATCAGGTTGCAAAAAAATCAGGTGGCTGGCAACAGACGCCGGCAAAAATCTAAAGGTAACTGACGATTATTAAAGGTTAAATACTACCGATAGCTCAGCCCACTAGTGACCTCAACAGTATTTTTCAGTAATACGTTGCTTATTTGGGCATCAACCTTGCGATTTTTGTTACCCAGGTTGCCAATAAATACTATGCAATGCTTGATTGATTTGAGAAGCAGGGCTATATTAATCGTCATTTAACGATTGAATAAAGGTTTTAAAATGGAAAAAAAATGCGCTGCAGTTAATAGCCAGGCATTTTCTGCAACTGCCAGGGAATTGGCGCAAGAAAAGAGTTTTGCTGCAGACTCAAAGGCGCTCTCACATCCGGCCCGGGTAAGGATTCTGAAGATTCTGGTGGCTCTGGATAAAGCTGGTGGTTGTTTGAACAGCGACTTAGTTTCTGATCTGGGGCTGGCCCAATCGACAGTATCTGAGCATTTAAGAATTTTGAAACAGGCGACGTTTATTATTGCAGAGCCCATGCCACCAAAAATGTGTTATCGGGTTAACCACAGCAAGATTGCAGCTTATACTGGCATGTTTTCTGAAGTTGTCCTAAGAACATAAACACTTATGTGTTTTTTAATGCAAAAATATCAACAAATAAATCGTTAATCGACGATAAACGAAGAGGATCCAATATGCAAAATCAAACCACACAACCTCAACTAGGCGTTTTAGATCGCTACCTTACATTGTGGATTGTTGCCGCTATGATTGTGGGTATTGGCATCGCCGTTAATTTTCCACAAGTCGTGGAGCTAAACCAATCACTGTCTGTTGGCAGTACTAATATTGTGTTGGCGCTTTGCTTGATTGCGATGATGTATCCGCCATTGGCTAAAGTGAATTACCGATTGTTGGGCAAAGTCGCCAGGGATAAACAAGCCATAGCCCTTTCTTTGACGATGAACTGGTTAGTAGGTCCTATATTGATGTTTACACTGGCGCTGATATTTCTTGGGGATCACCCAGGGTATATGACGGGAATTATCCTTATTGGTTTGGCACGATGTATTGCTATGGTTCTAGTGTGGAATGATATAGGAGGTGGTAACAGGGAGTATGCGGCTGCTCTGGTGGCCTTAAACAGTATTTTTCAAATTTTCACTTACAGTTTCATGGCCTGGTTGTTTATTACTGTATTGCCACCGGTGTTTGGCTACCAAAGTATGCTGGTAGATATCACTATGCTGCAAATCACAAAAAGCGTGTTGATTTACCTAGGTATTCCATTTATAGCAGGCTTTCTCAGCCGTGAACTGCTAGTGAGACTAAAAGGAGAAAATTGGTATAACAATGTGTTTATTGTCCGTATATCACCTATAACATTGATCGCGCTACTTGCCACTATTGTGGTGATGTTTAGCCTCAAAGGGGAAGTGATTATTCAGCTGCCGATGGATGTTGTGCGCATTGCCATACCTCTCGCCCTTTATTTTTTGTTGATGTTCTTTTGCAGCTTCTTAATCGGCAAGAAAATGGGGATCGCCTATGATAAGAACGCATCTATAGCTTACACGGCAACAGGTAATAACTTTGAATTAGCGATCGCTGTATCAATCGCTGTTTTTGGGATAAATTCCGATCAGGCTTTTGCAGGCATCATTGGGCCTCTGATCGAAGTGCCAGTGTTGATTGCACTGGTCAACTTAGTCTTAAGAATGAAGAACAATTACCGACCAGCTAATGGATAAATTAGTGAAAAGGGACATCCTATTTAATCGTCTGTAATGGATCGAAAATATTACTCATAGAATTTATCGATGCCGTATAAGAAGGGGTTGTCTCTATTGGAGATTGTACTTTGCTTGAAATTTACAAAATTTTTAAAGCACAAACGGCACATCAAATTCTGTTGACTGTGGAAGATGAAAAGGTAATAGGTTCTGCCAGCTCCCAGCCCTACCGTGAAAGTGAGGCTTTAGCCGCAACGGTCGAGCTGACAATATATCTGGCCAGCGCAGCTAAAAGTAGAGGTGCAGGCAGTGCACTATATGAGGTACTGTTTGACAAAATCGCCTCTCAAAACGTTCACCGGGCCCTATCTGGGGTCGCTTTACCGAATCAAGCTTCAATAGCCTTGCATCAGAAATTTGGCTTTAGTACGGTTGGAATGTTCAATGAATATGCTATCAAGAATGGCGAATACATCAGCTCGATGTGGCTGGAAAAAGTGTTTTGATTCTAAGCTAGTTTTACTGCAACTGTATCGCAGAAGCAGTGTACTCTTTTAAGCCGGATGCCGGTCTGTGACGCAAGTGATCGTAATCATTTAAAGGTATTATTTACCGCTTCAACGATCTTTGCGTAACTGCCGTCTTGTTTCATCTGCTCAATGGTAGCGGCAATTTTTTGTGCTAACTGCTGATGCTTTTTATGCATATAGGAGTAAATCCTGGTTGGGTATACCTTCTTTGTTTTTGTGATATTAGAAAATAGACTGTATGACTCTAACAAGTTGTCTCCCAGTCTGCTTTCAGATACTACTATGTCTACGAGGCCTTCAGATAACATTTTAAAGGCGTGAGTATCGTTGTTAGCAGCTAATATTTTGTCTGCAGGCAAGTATTGAGGGAGAATTTTTTCCAGGTTTTTTCGGCCTCTAGCGTAAGCAACAGTATGTTCTGTGAGGTCTTCCCAAGTATCAAAATTTATCGCTTTAGTGGCAAAAATCCCTAACCAGACAGTCAGAATTTCAGATTCTATTCTAATCAGGTTCGGGTATTGACCACCGCTAACCTGATGAAAATCATAAATTCGGTGCAGCTCACCGTCTAAGCTACCATTGTTGGAATACAGCAATGATCTGGGGCTTGGATGATGCACAGCTTTAAAGCGAATACCGTTGCGTTTAAAAGCTTCAGTGAGTACAGGAACGATAATACTAGGTTGGTATTGGTGAAGAGGTTGGCCACCGGTAAAAGTGATTTTTTGCACTGTTTGGCTGGAAGTAAAGGCGGAGGTAGAGATGAGCGCAACTGAAAACAGAAAGTAGAAGTGCCAAAATAATGGTTTGAGAAAATTCTGCATCTAGGGCTCCCTTTTTTAAGGACATGCTAGACTTCAAAAAAGTTGTCCCGAGTAGATACAGTAACAGTAACAGTAATCGGTATAGTGTTTTTACTACTTTATCAGAGATTTTTAGGGAGTTAGCAAGATGCTGTGCAAACAACAACTGCTGATTTATAGTGCAACTAAGAACAGGGTGCTGGAATGGTTAGCTGGGGGATATTATCTAAAAACTGTTGAAAAAGAGTAATTTGAGCTGCGTTGTCAGTGGGTAAGGTGGGTTGATGTTGGCAGCAAGGCCTTAGTTTTGTAGCTTGTCACCTTTACTAGCCGCTCAGCCATGTCGGTAGATGATGTTTTCTTGCTCACTACTAGGTATGTATATGATATAACTTTTTGTTTAGAACAATAACTTAGAGGTAGAACATGAGCAAAGTATTAAACTGGGGTATTCTCAGCAGTGCCAAGATTGCACGAAAGCAAGTTGTACCGGCGATGCAGCAATCTGAACTACTCAAAGTGACGGCGATCGCCTCGCGCAGCCAAGACAAGGCCCAGGCAGTCGCCTATGATTTGGGAATCGATAAAGCTTATGCCAGTTACGAGCAACTACTTGGGGACCCGGATATTGATGTCATCTACAACCCTCTGCCCAACCATCTACACGTACCTATGACAATTGCCGCTTTGCAGGCGGGTAAACACGTACTCTGCGAGAAGCCACTGGCACTGACTGCAGATGAAGCCGAGCAAATAGTAACTGCGAGCAAGCTAAGTGGAAAATTTGTCGAAGAGGCCTTTATGGTACGCTCTAACCCTCAGTGGCAGTGGCTGCGTGAGCAGGTTCGGAAGAAGAGTATCGGCGAACTCAGAGCCATTCAAGGGGCATTTAGTTACTTTAATGATGATGCTGATAATATTCGTAATCAGGCGGATATCGGCGGCGGCGGTATCTACGACATCGGCTGTTACTTAATTAACACTTCGCGTTTTATTACAGGAGAAGAGCCTTGCAGGATTGCCGCGGTGCTTGATACTGACCCGCTGATGAAAACCGACAGATTGGCGTCAGCTATCATGGTCTTTCCCAGTGGTGTACAGATGAGCTGGTTTTGCTCAACCCAATTAGTGCCTTATCAGAGGGTGAGTTTTCTTGGTACCACAGGACGCCTAGAGGTACAGATAGCCTTTAATGCCCCCAATGACAGTGAAAATGTAGTCTTAATCGATGATGGCACAGATTTATCGGGGGCAAAAATACAGCGAAAGACTTTCCCGGTTAGCGATCAATATCAGTTACAAGCGGATAATTTTTGCGCCGCTATCAATCAGGGAACCGTTCAGAGTAACCCCCTTGAAGATTCCATCGCCAACATGCGAGTGATAG
>Ga0105354_1001014_pt1 | contig 17369 bp, 16 predicted proteins | sample GOMGulsemesocosm_FD_83658 | JGI IMG/M metagenome (GOLD analysis project Ga0105354, IMG submission 83658) | Methane-oxidizing microbial communities from mesocosms in the Gulf of Mexico - GOM9B Gulf of Mexico | ecosystem: Environmental > Aquatic > Marine > Cold seeps | place: USA: Gulf of America...
CTGGAAAATTAGCGTCGCATTTTCAAGAATCATATCTTAGCAACAACAGATGCTCTGATATTTGATTGCAATAGCTGTACGCTCCTCAGTCGTCAGTTAAATCCTGAACAGCTCCAATAATGCTTTCAACCTGCTATGATAGCCCCATTCGAAATCCAACCCTTAGTATAACTTACCTTATAGACAGTTAATGAGTTCAAAATTTAGTCGACTTGACAGGTTTATCAGTCAAAAAACCTTAATAAAGCGTAAAGACATAAGACTTCTGCTGGCGCAAAAGCGCATTCAGGTTGATGGACAAATCGCCTTGGACACTCATCAGCTGGTAGGCCCCTTTAATCAGATAATACTCGATCACAAGGTTTTACAGCAACGCCGCGCCCAGTACTGGATGCTGAATAAGCCTATCGGAGTAGTCAGTGCTACCAAAGATGAAAAACACAAAACGGTTATTGATTTGCTAGATTCTGACTGTGCTAGTGATTTGCACATAGTCGGCAGACTAGACTTAAACAGCTCTGGGCTTATATTACTCACCAATGACGGTAGCTGGTCCAGTGCATTAACTAGACCTGAGAAAAAAATCCCCAAGCGCTATTTAGTAGACCTAGCCAACAAAATTTCAGAGGACTATATTCAAGCTTTTGCCAATGGTATGTATTTTGCCTATGAAGATATCATTACACTTCCTGCTAAATTGAGCATAATTACTGATAAGCGGGCTGAAGTAGAACTACTCGAAGGAAAGTACCATCAAATTAAACGTATGTTTGGTCGCTTTCGCAACCCAGTATTAGCCCTGCACCGCACATCTATAGGAGAGCTACATCTCAGTCCAGAGTTACAACCTGGACAGTACAGGGCGTTAACCTATGCTGAAATCCAATGCATTAGCAACTCCGATTAAAATCAACAACAGCATACATATAACCTGCCAATCTAAGTTTCTGCCGATGATTATGTCGTAGGCAAAAAAAACCGCGCCTGATGCGCGGTTTTTCAATCTTGGCTATGTTTTAAAGCGATGGGTCTCTTTTTGTAGACTAGATGCCAGCCGGGCCAGCTCTTCACTGGCCTCTAGTATCTGCTCAGAGTCATTGCCTGTCTGCTTAGATAACTCACTGATATGTTGAATGTTATTAGTCACTTCCTCTGTAACTACTGACTGCTGCTCATTAGCCAGTGTAATTTTCTCTGTCATCAGCTGAATCTGGTTGATAGCCTCAGTAATTCGGACTAACGCCGCCCCGGTGTTCTCCGCTTGTTTGACCACTTGGGCCATCTGCTCCTTACCGCGGTTCATCGCCTTGGCAGAAGCTTGAGCGCCTTTTTGCAATTGAGCTACCATTTTCTCAATCTGCATGGTAGACCCCTGAGTGCTTTTAGCCAGAGAGCGAACCTCGTCAGCTACTACTGCAAACCCTCTTCCCTGATCACCAGCCCTGGCAGCCTCAATAGAGGCATTTAGTGCCAACAGATTAGTCTGATCGGCAATGCCATTAATCACATCGACGATTCCCCCTATTTCATTGGCTCCCTTTTCCACCTCAGTCAGGGTCTCTGCCATGTGATCAACTTCAGAAGAGAAAGTATGAATAGAAGAGATAGTATTGCCTACTTCTAAAGATCCTAACTCTGCTTCAGTATTGGCAAGCTGTGCCGCATCCGACGCTTCATGCGTACTACTGTTAACTTCCTGGAAGGTATTACTCATTTCGTGAATCGCAAGCTCTACCTGCTCAGTGCCTTCATTTTGCTCTTTTACATGGGTACGTGTCTGCTCGGTAATTAATGACAGTTCTTCAGCAGCCGATGCCTGTTGCTCTGCAGACAAACTTATCCGCGAAACCATAACTTTAAGTCCGTCATTCATTTCTTTCAGGGAGCCCTGCAAATCACCAATCTCATCTTTTCTTTCAACAACGATGTCTGAAGATAAGTCTCCAGAGGCTACTTTTTGCGCTAAAGATGAAGCGTTAATCAGCGGTTTACTAATTCTTGAGGCCATAATCACCCCAAAGATAACTATAAACACGACTGAGATCAGTAATATTATTGCCGTCGAAATCTTTAGTTTTTCAGCGGTTGCAAATGCTTCAGCCTCACCAATTTCAGCCATTAATGCCCAAGTCACACCGCTTATTTCAATGGGCGTGTAAGCCGAGAGCACACTATCACCCAAGGTATTTGTAATTACTTTAGTCCCCGTTCTGCCGGCCAGAGCTTCTGTAACGGCTTCAGTCTGAATCCCATTGTTGGTAACTGATCCAGAAAATGAGGCAGCTACCGACCTGTTTGTAGGATCTAAGTACGAATCAGAACGCATCCTGAAGTCCGACCCTACGAGGTAGGACTCACCTGTTTCACCCATACCTTCTCTAATACTGGTAATATCATTGACACCCTTTAACGGCAATTTAAGAGCAATCACCAGCTCAACATTACCGGTTCCTGCTACCAAAGGCTGAGCCATGAAGGCGCTGGCTTTATTATTATCAGCTGCATAGCTTGCAACATCTGTAAATGCGAACACTTTAGAATCGCTGACATCTTTTACTAATTGGCCTAAACTACTTTCTTTATATTTCCCGGTCTTTAAATTGGTATTTAAATCGCTGCCCTGGGAGACGGAGAAAAATACTGTACCGTCCGGTTTGATTAAATACAGATCAGGATAGCCATACTGCTGGGCATAGCTTTCATAAAAAGCAGTGCCAAATTCGTCCACCGGACTCAGAGCTTCGTCCACATCGATTTCAGCCAATAGTGCCCACTGACTACCACCGACCGTTAACGGAACCCATGCAGAGAGAACCGATTTACTCAGGTAATTGGTGATGATGCCGGTACCTGTTTCACCGGCTAAGGCCTGATCAATTGCCTTAGAATTTGCATCAGAATCTTGCAAATTTAACAGCGAACCCTGAATTGTACGATTGGCTCCATCAATAGAATCGGAGCGCATTTTGTGGTCTGGCCCCACTAAGTAGGTTTCGCCTGTCTCTCCAAGACCGGTGCGCTCACTCATCATTTGGTTGAGCTGGTTGCTATTAACCTGGAATATCACCACGCCTATCACACCGCCATAATGTCGCATTGGCGCTGCGATAAACATCGAGGGGGAATTCTTAGAAGGATAATAAATTTCGAAATCAGAACTGATATATTTATCTTTGCGCCCGGCCTTAAGGGCCCTTTGGTAAATTTTGTTCAACGGCGAATTTGCTAGCGGACCCTTAGTGAGATCGGTACCGTAATCGATACCTTTTTTAACTGAATATATAACTCGATGCTTGCGCGATTCGATCATAAATACATCTTCGTAACCAAACTTTTTCTGGAAGTTACGGATGCCTGGGTGGGATGCATAATGGGACTTAGAATATGCAGACTTATCAGAACCACGATTAAGCTTAGATTTGTCACCCATTGGGGCTTTGTTCTTAACCAAATAGTAATATTGAGCAACGACCGCTTCATCGTCCATAACAGATACATACTTATTAAGCTCTGCGCCGGAGTCGACACCCAGAGCTTCACTGTAGTATTTAGTCACATCCTTTTGATAGTAAGCCTTAAGCTCTGAACGCATTTTAGCAATGGTGGCATCATCGAGTTTGTTGACAAATTTGATCAGATCAAAATTGTCTCTGAACTTTACTAAGGTATCTTTAGTGCTTGTATTTTCAGTGAAGGATTGTATTTGTAATGCTGTCTGGTGGAAGTAATTTTCAACAGCGATTTTTTTAACTTCTCTAACTGCTTTTAATTTCTCTAACGCTTGTAGTCTTAAAGTACCCGCCACTCCGACAAGTACATTCATATCGCTTCGTCTATCTTTAAAGTATTGCTCTAATTGTGCTTTCTTTATTTCTCGAACAGCTTCTAAAGAATTAAATGCTAGAGATTCCATTCCCTGGTTAGCTTGGTTTAGACTGACTAAACCAATGATTGTTGCTGGAATAACACCCAGCGCTAAGAAACTAAGAATGAATTTCTGTCCAATCTTAAGCTTTCCAAGTCCTAGACTCATATAACCACCTCTATTGATTTTTCTTATAATTTTGTCGACTATTTATTAATGATCACCGAATATACCCGTGAACAATAAAGGTCAACTTTTAACTTTATAAAACAAATTAACCACAACACCCAACTAAACTAGAAAACTATCCTAGGCTAGTCTGAATGGCTGAAAATAACTATCAGCCATTGGCTTAATATCTAGCATACCGCTTATCTGACAGGTTTTTACATTGCGATGCTAATATTTATGTTCCGTGCATCTTAGCACTTTTATAACTTATCCAGAACGACTTTATCTTTAAAGCAGTTCTCAACAAGTTAACGGCCAGTTGCAGCTTTATTTAAATAATTATTCAATCTCAATTAATAATTATTTAGCCGCTTCCAGTTTGGTGATATACAGAGTAATTATTTGCATAGCATCTTCCAGTACCTCGTAATGTTTCGCTTTCCCTAACACTCTGATGCCCTGAATTTGCAATAACAAAAAATGACTAATTTGTGCAATATTCTCATCTTTAGCAATTTGGCCGCGTCGCTGCGCATTCAACAATACGTTATTTATTGCCTTTAAAATTAAAGAGTAAAGACGATTACCCGTTTCGCTAACTGTATCATCGATCAACGATAATTCAAGAATCGCATTTTGTACAAAACAACCACTGGTCTGGGTATGTTGCAGCTTCGCAAAATAGCTAAAATAGTTTAGCAGGTCATCAAGCTCTGAATCTTCAGCGCAAAGCTTCGCCAGGGCAGGCACAGAAAAATGATCTATGTAGTAGTTTAAAGCCTGATGATAGAGGTTTTTTTTATCTCCAAAAGTACTATATAAACTAAACCTATTGATGCCTAAATGCTCAACCAAATCATTTAGGGATGTATTTGCATATCCTTTTTGCCAAAATAACTCGACAGCCAGCAGAAGAATCGCCTCTGGATCAAAATTCTTTTTTCTCGCCATTTTCAAAAATAACCTTATATAAATATGATAATTTAACGAATAGAAAGCCTTCGAAAATTACTATATTCACTAGCTTCAGGATCCTATAGCTTACAGTATTTGGCGACCATGGTTAGCTGAATTTTTCTCCCCCCGCTGCGATTGTTGACACATTACGCGCGCAACCCTCTTGACAATCAAAAGGGACTCCAGCACTATCAAATAACTAACCAATCATTCAGGAATAGTTTTATCATGAAAATTTATGAACTGGCAGCCTCTCCGAGCGCCAGACGGGTTGCCATTTTTTTGAAAGAAATAGGCTTAGAAATTGAATCTGTACATGTTGATATAAGAGCAGGGGAAAACCTAAGTACGCAGTTCCTCGAGAAGTCAGCAAACGGGCGGATTCCTTTACTGGAATTAGATGATGGCAGTTACATTTGTGAGTCTGTTGCTATTTGCAGGTTTTTAGAGGCAAACAGTGATCAGCATCAATCTCTATTTGGCAACAGTGCCCTAGAGCAAGCGCAAGTTGAAATGTGGCATAGGATGGTTGAACTACAAGGACTATTTCCCGCACTGCAAGCCTTTAGGAATATCTCAGGTGTCTACTCTGATCGGGAAAATGTTATTCCAAGTTGGGGTGAAGAATCACGTACTCGATTAATTAGCTTTTTGCCGACTTTAGAGCGACAATTATCTGCCAACAAGTACATTGCCGGTGAAAACTTTTCTATCGCAGATATCACCTTGTTTGTGCTAATCAACTTTGCCAAAAACATCGATGTTGAAATACCCGCTGAGCTAAGTAATTTAGCACAATGGTTTAGTGCAATTGCCAGCCGCCCATCGGTTCAGTAATAGCGAGGGAGCAGCATGATCGACCTATATACTTCCAATACACCTAATGGTTATAAGATCTCTATCGCCCTCGAAGAGATGCAGCTGGACTATAATGTTATCGCGGTACAGTTGGATAGCGGCGAACAAAAGCTCCCAGAATTCTTGCAGATCAATCCCAATGGGCGCATTCCCGCAATCGTCGACCGAGGCAATGATAACTTCCAGGTTTTCGAGTCCGGGGCAATATTGCTCTACCTGGCCGAGAAGAGTGGTCAATTTTATAGTAGCAATGCAAAGCAGCGCTCTGTGATCATGCAGTGGCTAATGTTTCAGATGGGGGGCGTTGGCCCGATGATGGGACAGGCAAATGTCTTTCATCGCTACATGGAGGAAAAAATCCCGGCAGCCATTTCCCGTTATCAAAATGAATCCCGGCGACTGTTTGAAGTACTGGATCAGCAACTGAGTAAAAATACTTATATTGCCGGACCGGACTACAGCATCGCGGATATTGCGACATGGCCATGGGTGCGGCGCTATCAATGGAGTGGGGTTTCTATTTCAGGATTGGAGCATTTGCAGCGCTGGATGGATCTGGTTGGCGCGCGCCCCGCCTGCATAAAGGGGATAAATATCCCCGAGCAAAAAATGCAAACAGACGCAGAGCGAATTAAAGAAATTCAAAATATGGTCAGCCATTAGTACCAAACACCTCCAGGAGTTAAGAACGTCAGAAGAGGCTGTACTGCTGTACTGTAGATAATTATATCTGTTATCTACAGTACCGGTTTTCCAAAGCGTCAACCCCCGCTATCGATAGAACTTATCCGTTCAATACTGCAATTAATCATTCAGTAACTTTGGCCAATTGACATCAGCTTTAACGATGAATCCGGAAATATCCTTTTTCCATAGCATTTGAATTTCTTTATCGTAATTTAAATATAATTTGTCGTTTACTATATTCCAGCGCAGAGGGTCACCGGAAGCTCTGCTATTTTTTGCCGCCACAGCCCAGGCACAAAAGCCTCCGTACTGGGGTGCATATTTACTTGGGTTGGCTTTAAACAAGGCCAGGTTCTCAGCCGAGGAAAATAGCCATTTTGTTTTTTTGTAACTGGTAGAGTAGTTACTGCTGCCTTTAACCGGCTTTCCCACTGTAAAGTAGGCGACCGTGTCATAACCGCCAACGGCATTGTTACTAAAAAAGCTGGTATATATTGCATCTGAGGCAAACACATTAGTCGCCCAAAGCAGCATTATAGTTACTAGTATTTTTTTCATAGTGCCCTCTGTATAACATTAAGTTACAAAATAACTGAAAATTTCTAATCTAAACTATTTGCTCAGGCATGAATACTAGATAGCATTTGTTTATGCCTAATACAGTTAATACGCTTATCGACATAGATTTAGATTCAAATTTTCGACAATGAGCAGCCTTTTTCACTGTTGCTAAAAAATTTTGTTAAGTCGCTGTATACCCGCGCAGATATCTTCCTCACTGCTATGGCTAAAATTCAATCTACAGTTTGCATTTAATCCATTTTGTTGCGGGGTAAATACAGTTCCAGGGACAAAAGCGACACCTGCTTTCAAGGCCTTATCAGCCAAGTCCATCATATCTACCCCCGTAACATCATTAAGTGTCAACCATAAAAACATCCCACCAGATACAGGCTTCACTGTTACCTTATCCCCCATAAGGGCGTGAATCTGACCTAACATTAAGTCATGCCTTTCTCTATAGAGCTTGCGTAATGTCAACAAGTGGCCGGGAAACTCCGGGTGGGTAATTAGCTGCAGCAACACATACTGCAACACAGAGTTTAGATGTATATCTGATATCTGCTTAACTTTTATCAACTGCTGTATCCAGTCCCTGGGAGCTTCTATCAAGCCCAAACGCATGCCCGGGCACGCTATTTTAGAGAATGACCTTAATACAATGGCCCCTTGTGGATAAAAAGATGAAACCAGTGGCAGTGTCTCCCCTCTGAATCTCAGTTCTCTGTAGGGTGCATCCTCAATGATAGTAACCTGAAATTGCTGGCAGAGCCTGGCAATACCACGCCGCACTTCTAAACTGTAACTGATACCTGTTGGGTTATGAAAATCGGCGATCAGATAAAAATACTTTACACTCTGAGTTTCAAATATCTGTTGCAGTTTTTCTAAATCTGGGCCGTCACTCAATTGTGGTACAGTTAATAACTCTGCCTCGGCCAATTGAAAAACTTGTAGTGCTCCAAGATAACTAGGGGATTCTACCACCACTTTATCACCCGGATTTAAATAGCAGCGAGCGATCAGGTCTAGCCCTTGTTGGGAGCCACTGGTCATTAGTAGATCATGGCTATCAAATACTTCATAGCTCTGTCTTAATTGCTTCAGTAGCGGAGCGTAGCCTTGAGCCTGAGCATATTGAAATAATTCACTGTGTTGGGTTAAATCAGTAAATGCCTGTTGCATCAAACCCAGTGGAAAACTTTCCGTCGCGGGTAACCCACCGGCAAATGAAATCACCCCATCACTTTGGCTAGACGCAAGTATTTCTCTTATATATGAAGGCTTTAAGTTTTGTACTGCACGGGCGGTTTTCATTCTATGTCCCTAACTGAATTGATAGAGACGTCAGCATATCTTTTGCCCCAGTTGTAGGTTTGTTGATATAGCTCTTCTTATATGTCCATATATGCTATATCTTATAGAAATGCCAAATTATCAACAGACCAGCAGAGTGAACGATGCACTGCAATACATCCACAGCGATATAAATAGAAACTTAACAGCTGCGACTTTAGCCGCTCAAGCCAGATATTCGCAGCAGCATTTTCACCGTTTGTTCCACGCTATCGTCGGTGAACCAGTGAATCAGTATGTGCGAAGAATTCGCTTAGAATCAGCCGCCAATCACCTGATGTTTAACCCCCAGCAGGCTATCATTGAAATAGCCACTAAATGTGGCTTCCACTCTTTATCTTCGTTTAGCCAGGCATTTAAAAAACAGTTTTTCGTCTCTCCCGGACAGTGGAGAACTCTCAAGGGAAACTCGACTAGCCCACCTTATTTACAAGACCCTGAATTAGCCGGCGCCTATCAACGCATCTATAGCAAGGAGCTTCCTGCAGTTCAGTTTGTACATTTACCAGATCGGCAGATTGCCTATATCAGGCACTTGGGGTATGGGAGAGGGATCAAGAAAACCTGGCAGTTACTGCAGGCCTGGGCCATAGCAGAAGGTTATCAGCACAATAACCAGCTGGGGTTGCATCACTCTAATCCAACCCAGACACCCCTGGCTCAATGCCGCTATGTTGCCTGTATAGAAATTGATGGCCCCTTAAACAAAAGGGGGCTGGTTAATTCTACGGTGATACCCGGAGGGCTACATGCACGCTTTGATTTCACCGGCAAATATGGAGAGTTGTTCCCCTGCATTAGCAAAATACTGCAACAGTGGCTACCAGATTCAGGGCTAGTCGCTACCACGACTCCGGCCTTTGCCCTGTATCAACAGAATCAATTTTTATCAAAAGACGAAAAATACCAATTGAGCTTTTTCCTGCCTGTGTCATTTTACTAGACAGACCTGAAGATTAACTGTAATTCAGTTATCAGCTATCGTGTCGAAACTCATCGGGTATATCAATGTCTCTCTCTTTTGGCATGTTAGGCTTTTCAGCATTTTGTTGACGATGGCGCTTCAACTGAAAGACATAAGCCAGCACTTGAGCAACAGCCTTAAATAAGCCTGTAGGAACTTCTTCACCAATTTCGCAGCTGTAATATAATGCTCTTGCCAGCGGAGGAGACTGCAGTATCGGCACATCATTTTCTTTGGCCACTTCTCTGATTTTTAATGCAATGAAATCTGCGCCTTTGGCGACAATAATCGGGGCGTTTCTGTGATTATCCTCATATTTTAACGCCACTGAGTAATGGGTAGGGTTGGTGATAACGACGTCTGCCTGGGGCACATCCTTCATCATCTGGCGCTGCGATATCTCGCGCTGCATCTGCCTGATCCGCCCTTTAACTTCCGGTTTACCCTCAGTGTTTTTCATCTCATCTTTGACCTCTTGCAAGGTCATTTTCAGCTTTTCAGCAGATTCATAGAGCACATAGGGAACATCTACAAGCGCTATTATTATCAGACTCAAGCTTATAATGAGGAATGCCCAACCAATTAACGAGATAGATTCAGACATAGCGACAAATACATCCATCTTGCCTAAATCGTAGAGGTCGTTTTGCACGGTACTCAAGAAATACAGAGCCAGTGCGGTCACTATCACAAACTTAGCGATGGCTTTAGCTAACTCTACTAAGGATTTTAGCGAGAACATTCTTTTAAGCCCCGCTAAGGGATCGATTCTGCTGCCTTTAGGGGCAATTGCCTGAGTGCTAAAGTTCCAGCCGCCTAAACTAATGGGCCCCACCAGAGCGGCTACTAGAACCACCGCCATAAATGCTAATACCGCCCAGACGGCCTCTATCATCGATGAGGAGAAATTAATCAGCAGGTATTTTTCGTCGAAGGCTTCCTCTCGACTCAACGAGAAGTTATCGACCATCATCACCCCTAAGTCCGAGATAGCAGCAGAACCAAATAGCAATACCGCAGCGGCAGCGACCAACAGCAACAGCATCGTATTGAGCTCTTTTGATCGGGGAACATCGCCTTTATCACGCGCCTCTTGCAGGCGCTTGGGGGTGGGGTCTTCGGTTTTTTCCTGGCCGCTATCTTCTGCCATTAGACTCTCACTGGGCTGTTAGTATTTGACCTGCAAATTCCAGGGCATGGGAACTAATTTTTTCAAACTGTCCTAGGAAACCTGAAAAGGTCATCCATGTAATGAATATACCTAAAGTCATAGTAAAGGGGAAACCCACTGCGATAATGTTTAACTGCGGTGCTGCCTTACTCATCACACCAAAAGAGACATTGACGATCAACAGCGCTGTCACTGCCGGTAACGCCATCACTACGGCAGCTTGAAACATCCAGGTGGCCGAATTAACTATTTGCCAGAACTGAATTTTATCCAATGCAGAAACCCCAACTGGCAGTATTGTAAAACTCTCGGCCAATGTTTGGAACATAATTAAATGACCGTTCATCGTGATGAATAACATCATTGACATCATCATATAATATTGGCCGACGACAACAATGGAAACGCCGTTGGCCGGATCGTTCACTGAGGCAAAACCTAAGCCCATCTGGTTGGCGATCATCTGCCCGCCTATGGCAAAGATTTGGAACATCACATGCAGCGAAAAACCAATAGCGACGCCAATTAACATTTGCTCTGCCACCAGCAGATAAGTAGACAGGGACAGTCCGTCTAACAGCGGCACTGCCGGTAATACTGGCACTATCGCCACACTAAAGCCTATAGCCAAAATCAATCGAATGGTTTTAGGTACGTATTGAGTACTGATAAGTGGCATCGACATCATAAAAGCGGCGATGCGAAAGAAGGGTAAGAAAAAATCTCCCACCATCTGCTCTATCTGCAGAAAGCTGAGATCAAACATCCATTAAAGACCTATGACTATAGGGATGGCATCGAAGATCAACCTGAATACGTCGGTCAATTTTGTCACCATCCAAGGGCCCATTATCATAATCACAAAAATGATTACCAGTAAGCGTGGTAAAAAGCTCAACGTCTGCTCGTTTATCTGGGTGGCCGCCTGAAAGGTCGCTATCACCAAACCCATTAACAGGCTTGGCAATACAATCATACTGACCAGCATAACCACAGTCCAAAAAGCTTCTCCAAAAAGATCCAGTACGTACTGTGGTGTCATTGTAGCCTCCTACATCCTAAAACTAGAAGCGAGTGTTCCGACTATCATAGCCCAGCCGTCAACCAAAACAAACAGCATGATTTTAAAGGGCAGCGAAATAATAACCGGTGACAACATCATCATCCCCATTGCCATCAAGACACTTGCGACCACCAAATCTATCACCAAAAAAGGAATAAACAACATAAAGCCAATCTGAAAAGCGGTTTTTAATTCACTGGTAACAAAAGCAGGCACTAACACCGAAAATGGTACGTCTGCCGCTGTGGAGACCTCGGGAATATCGGCTATTTTCAGGAACAAATTTAAGTCTGACTCTCGGGTCTGGGCCATCATAAATTCTCTAAAGGGCCCCTCTGCTGCCCTTAGCGCCTGCAGTGGTGCCAACTCTTCATTGATGTAAGGCTGTACCGCTATAGTATTCACTTTGTCTAAGACCGGACTCATAATAAAGAATGATAAAAACATTGCCAAACCAACCAGTACTTGGTTAGAAGGTGTAGATTGTAGCCCCATCGCCTGCCTTAAAATCGCGAAAACAACAATTATCCGGGTAAAAGAAGTCATCATCATGATCATGGCTGGCAGGAATGTCAGCATGGTCATCAACACGAGTATCTGGATGGTAACCGAGTAGTTTTGGGTACCGTCTTCTGCCACTGAGAGACTGACTGCAGGAATACCTATATCTGCAGCAAAAAGTAACTGCGGGAAGAGCACTGCCAAAGTAATGGTGAACAACTTAATCATCGATGGCAAAATCCTTTATCACTATAATTGGCTAAGAATGGGGTCTAGCTTTGATCTACAGACAGCGCTCTATTTTTTTGTTGTCATTGTCTGTTGTTTTAATTTTACTGCAGCCGCTTGTAAGCTGCTGGAAAAATCACTGCTATTACTGGTGACTATCGGGTGAGTAATTTTATGCAGTAAATTTACCTGACCCGATGCAACACCTAACAATAGCTGCTCTCCTGCGACTTCAACAAGTACCGCTCGCTCTCGAGTACCTACATTAATCGCCGAGAGGATTTTGATATGCTGTTTTGCGCCCTGAATACCGGTGACCCTACGCATCAACCAAGCTAACAGGAATATGACTCCCAAAACAAAAACTAAGCCTAAAGCCATCTGCATAACAGAGGCTCCCATATCTGAACTAGGTAATTCCAGATTGGCGATAGCGGTGGAGTTTGTCTGCGCTTTGCTCTGCTCAGCAGCTGTTGCGCTAAATGACAACAGCAACAACAGGCCAAAAGCAAATTTGAACCGAAAAAAATAGGCCATTAACGTAATCGCTTTATTCTTTCCTGCGGGCTGATTACATCAGTCAACCTGATGCCATATTTGTCATTGAGCACTACAACTTCGCCATGGGCGATTAATGTACCATTGACTTTAACATCCAACGGTTCCCCCGCTATCCTATCTAGCTCGACCACAGAACCTTGGCTCAACTGCAGCAAGTTTCGGATGGCGATTTCGGTGTTTCCGACTTCCATGGACAGCGTCACAGGAATATCCAAAATCACATCGAGTTTCGGGTCTCCCAAGGGGATAGTTTCATCATTTAGCTCGTCCAGATCTACAGGTTTAGCTTCCTGCGCGTCCGCACTGGCTGTATCTTCCTCAGCACCTGTTTGCTCTTCCATCGCAGCTGCCCAATCATCAGCCATAGACTCCTGATCTACTGCGTTATCTGTTTCATCACTCATGCTGACTCCATACCACGGACAAATAAATTCAATATATAACTTTTAACGCTCATGTAACATCACTCAGAATGATCAATTTTATCTAATATTTTCACGGCCAAATTTCCCCGCGAGGTTCCTAATTTACAGTTAAACACTGGTACTCTGTTTGCTTGTAACTGCAAAGATTCTGGTATTTCCACAGGAATCACATCGCCTGCACGCAGTTCTACTATATCCGCGAGCGTCACCTCTCGATGAGCCACAGTTACGTTCAGAGGCAGTTTAGCGAACAAGGTCTCCCTCTGTAGGGATTGTTGCCATCGCTCATCTTCGTGAGATTCTTCTTTTTGCATACCCGAGACTAACTCATTGCGGATAGGTTCCAACATTGAGTATGGATATACTATGTGAAATTCACTGGTACCACTTTCTAGATCGACCTGAAAAGTACAAACCACCACCACATCAGATGGATTAATCATATTGGCCATACCCGGATTGACTTCATGGCCAATACGTTTGAATCTCAGGTCGATTACCGGCTCCCATGCATCTCTCAAATCGAGGAATAAAGATTCTAATAATTTAAACACCAGACGGTTTTCTGTCGGGGTAAAATCTCGGCCCTCTATCTTAGCGTGGCGTCCGTCCCCACCGTAAAAACTATCCACCAGCTTGAAAACAAGTTTTGCGTCCATGATGAAGAGGCCGGAGCCTTTAAGTGGATCCACTTTCATTACACACATACTACTGGGGACGTACAATGTGTGGACGTAATCACCATATTTTAGAAATTGAATATCTTCGACGGCAACGTCGGCAGCACTGCGCAATAAATTATAAATACTGTTGCGGGCATTACGAGCAAAGCGCTCGTTAATTAATTCCAAGGTAGGCATCCTACCTCGAACTACTCGATCGTTACTTGCTAAATCGTAATCTCTGACACCGTCGGATTCTTCTGTAGCACCTGCCTCTTCAGATCCGTCGTCGTCTGTATCGTCTACGCCATGTAATAGCGCATCGATTTCATCTTGGGATAGTAAATCTTTTACTGACATTAGTTAGTCTGCCTTACAAAAAGGCTAAAAAGTACATCTTTAAGCATTGTTTTTATGTGCTTCACTATTGCATTACAAAGTTGGTAAATAAGACTTCTTCAACACCAGGGATATCAATGCGTTGTTGCATTATATCCTGGAGGAGTTTGGTCGCATCACTGCGCAAATTCTGCTTACCTTCAAGGGTGCTAAGCTTAGCAAACTCTTGGGTCGAAAACATGGTATTTAACCTGGAAACGATTAATGGCATATGTTTTTCTAATGCAGGTGCAACCAGCGGATCTCTGCTCTTAGCGACCACATAAGCTTGTAAATAGTGAGTGCGTTCGTCGTCGGACAGGACTGTTGAAACAAACATCGGCCGACCACTTTTGGTGCGGATGTGAGTATAGACAGCTGGCAACCTCACCTCCTCTACTACCGCATCGTCATCATCAGAACCCAACAGGAAAAAAGCACCTGCACCACCGCCACCTAACAACACAACTAAGGCCGCGACAATGATAATCAATAGTTTTTTTGAACTCTTTGGGGTCTCTTCGGAATCTTCTGTTTTTTCTTCGTCAGCCATCAATAATCCTTACAAGCTATACAGCACTAGACTTGTTTTATCGTTTTCAATTACAACTGTATTATTTCCGATAAAATCTGGCTGAAAAATTTTTCAGCCAGATATCAAAGGTATCAATAAAGCCTTCTAAAAGGTAAATATAGCTTATTATAGTGCGCTATATCCAGCGACAGATAGAGATAGATGAAAATTAATCCCAATTACTGAGCTATAACTTCGATATTAACTGTCTCAGTTGATTTAACTTATTATAAATCATTATATTAAATGCAAGTTTAAAGAGCCCATAGCCTTCAAAAAAACCAGTTTCTCCATACTGAGCTGCCAATAATACACTAAAACAGAGCTCTCTTAACTGAATGTTTTCGCCATCATACAAAGAAAAATGCCGCTTCAACAATCGTTGTGGCGGCACTGCCTGAAAAGATTTTTGGTAGGGAATTTGTGGATTTTTACTTTAGCATCATACTGAGCATTGCTGACTATATTTACACTGTTCCATTACTGCTCTGTGTATTCAATCACAGTAAAAAACCAGAGGACCTGACTAAGCGTAAAAATCTACTAGCGCCAAGGTTCCCTGTGTATTTAGCGGATTGAAAGACGTTTCATTTTCTGAACTCTTAGCGTATTGGCCATTGCCTTGCTGTTCAGAAGACTCTGATCCCTGATTGTTATTTGTCCCCTGATCGCTAACAGATGATTCACCTAAGTTAATCCCCTGCTCTGCCAACATCTCCCGCAACCTCGGTATCTGGCCTTCAAGGACATCGCGCACAGCAGCGTGAGGAGAACTAAAGCTGACACTCATTTGCTGATCAGGGCCGGTTATTTGCAATCTAATTTGCAGAGCTCCCAGCTCGGGTGGATCTAATTGTATATTGGCAACACGAAGATTCTGCGAGGCGGCAATAAATACTTTATCGGCGACGGCTCTGCCCCAATTTTGCGAGGTTGGAGTAGTCCCTGCAGGCATTTGCATTTGAACTGGGCTGGTAGTACGCAAGCTTTGCTGCAGGCTGGTTAACTGCTGTAGCGACTCAGTATTAGTCACTGCTTTTGCACTAGCTGCTTTTGCATCATTGCCCTCATCAGCATTTTTGCCAACTGCAGAAGCCTCAATACCTGAGCGCAACTTCTCTAATGATTGGTTTAGCGCGACACTCAATTCAGAGGAGCTCTGTGAAACTTTTGCATTGACTATGGGAGGAGAGATATCTGCAGGTTTTTTCCCCTCGGCACTCTGGGAGACTTCTGCACTATTGCCCTGGTTTCTAGCCTGCTGATCTTGCGGCGCTTTAGCCGCAACTTCTCTGCTTGCAGCAGTAGCTTCTATTGGTTTGGCTTCGCCTATCAGACTATTGACAGCTGATGCTTGAGGCTGCAAAGGCTCCGGCTTGTTAGTTGGTGCAACTAATGCCTCGCCGCTTTTATTAATGGCTGTCGCTAGCTCAGCGCTCTCAGGTGCTACAACACCGTTACCAGGGGCCATTTTGACTGGGGGTTTCTGCTCAGCTGACACTTCAATTAATTTTGCATCGGACGCTCTCGCATCCGCCATTGCCGCATCACTCTTTAGCTGGCCGGAGAAGTCACGGTCAGTGGTTGCGACTTTAGGGCTTTCCTGCTGCTGTAGCTGCGAGGTCAATGCAGTTTCTCGACTACTGACATCGGGAGTTACAATCGCGCCAGAGACCGCTTTAACGACTTCAGCTGTGTCATTGCTGTTTTTTGCCTTAATAACTTGCGCTTCTACACTGTCACTGACTGTTGCCTTATTAGTATTTACCACAACTGGAGGTATGTTTGCGGATATCTGGGCTTTATTTTCAGCCGGCCCTGTAGTGGTCATTGTTACGGCTGGACTTTGCGCTTTATTAGTCGCAACAGTTGGCTCGAGTGCTTTTTCAACTATAGGTTTAACAGGTTGCTGAGGGTTGTTCGCCACTTTAGGAAAATTTGTTGTCGGATCAACAACTGTCGCACTCACATTTGGATTTAAAGTAACTTTTGGCTCTGCTGTCACAGCTTTAGTGACTGCCTGGGCTGCAATCTTTTCCCCCGCAGCTAAAGCTTGGGCCTGAGCTGCTGCATTCAGTGAAGCCTCTCTGGCTGCCTGACTTTGTATCTGTTCTGGTGCCTGCCCGGACTTAGTAGCTACACTTACAGTGGGTTCTGAAGATGTCTGAGCTGTTACTAAACTGGCTAACAATTCAGTTGTCAGCTTTTGCGATGTTTCAGTAGTCGCCGAGCTGTTAGCTAATTCAGGATTAACCGTCGATTGGTTGGTATTGGGAGTAATGAGGGGAAGTTCTACTGAAGAGTCCGCCTTTACAAGTGGCAATGTTTCGCCATTTGTCGGCAATTTTTGTCCTTGCTCAACATTGCCCTGGCTTAGCTGATCTACA
>Ga0105354_1001017_pt1 | contig 17337 bp, 12 predicted proteins | sample GOMGulsemesocosm_FD_83658 | JGI IMG/M metagenome (GOLD analysis project Ga0105354, IMG submission 83658) | Methane-oxidizing microbial communities from mesocosms in the Gulf of Mexico - GOM9B Gulf of Mexico | ecosystem: Environmental > Aquatic > Marine > Cold seeps | place: USA: Gulf of America...
GAGAATGTCATTAATAAATGTTAGCAAATAATCTCCAGAAAATCGCAAAGATTTTAAGTAGCCCTTTTGTGATTCCTTTGGGTCTTCGTCCAATAATAAATCGGTTAATCCGGTAACAGTATATAAAGGGGTTCTTAATTCGTGTGTAATTGTTGAAAGAAAATTAGCTTTAGCTTTAGTTGCTTTTTCTGCTTCATCTTTAGCTATAACCAATTGATAGTTGGTACTCTGTAGTAATAAATTGGCCTTTTTTCTTTTTTGATTGTTGTTAAATAAAAAGATAATGAACGAAAAGAATAAGATTAAGAATGCTAAGCCTAAGAAAGTTAACATCCGGTTCTGTTTTATTTTCTCTTCCTTTTGTTGAATTATTTCTTCTTGTTGTTCTATGCGTTTTTCTTGTTCAGCGGAATTTTGTTTAGCATAAGCTTCAACAGTTAAACGAACTTTACTAATGCTAGATATACTGTCAATAACTTTGTTATGAGTTTTAAGTAATTCAATTGCTTTTGAAGGGTTGCCATTATCTTCATGAATATTACTAAGGGTTTTATATCCTTGAATAAGTATCCAGCTTTTTTGATTTGCTCTTCCTATATCGATAGCCCCCATACAAGTACTTATAGCTTCTTTTCTTCGGTCTAGTTTGTTTAGAGCTTGAGATTTGAAGATTGATATTTCGGCTTTTTCATATTCTTGGGCATACTTTTTAGCTGCGTTTAATGCTTGGTTAAAAGTTGAGTTCGCTTTTTTGTAATCTTGCTGTACTAAAAATAGTTTCCCTTTGTTGTTTAATATTTTAGTTCTACTACTAAATAATGATAAAGATTTATAAATTTTTAATGCTTCATCAAAATAAACTAACGCTTGGTTGTAGTTACCTAATTCAGTATGTAGTAAGCCTTGGGCATTTCTTGTTTTGGCAAGTTCTTCTTTTAAGTTGTTTCTACTTTGAATGCCAGCAGCTTTACTTAAATTTATATTAGCTTCATCAAGTTTGTTGTCATCCATCAAAACACTACCTAATTCTCTATATGCTCTAGCTTCATATTCGTGATCATCAATTTCTTTAGCTAATGACAAAGCGATTTCACCATGTTTTAATGCTTCATCATAATCTAAGCGAGTCCTTAGTTCACTTGTTTTATTTAAATGCATATAAATTTGATCTTCAATATCACTTTTACTTTGCGAAAAAAGAAGTAAAGAGGTTAGTAATAAAAAACTAAACAGTAATCGTTTGATGAATAATTTCATGTGTGGAGGTATGTTTAAGTAATATGGTCAGTTAATTGTTTTGTAAATAGAAAGGTTAAAACCTTAATTTAAAGGAAATAAAGATACACTATTTGATTAATTTTTGCCAAATAGTTTTCTTGTAATGTTGTAGAGAGGGATTATTTACTTAAAATTTTGATTAAATCAATCAGTCGGTTGCTATAGCCAATTTCATTATCATACCAACCAACAATTTTCACCATTTTACCAATAACTGAAGTCAATTGTGAGTCAAAGGTACAAGAGTAAGGGTTGTTAATGATGTCTACTGATACTATTGGATCTTCAGTATAATCTAATATTCCTTTTAAGTTAGTATTAGCAGCATTTTTAAAAGCATTGTTGATAGCTTCGATACTAGTTTTGTTTGTTACATTAAAAGTAATATCTGTTAAGGATCCGTCGGGTACAGGAACCCTTATCCCACAACCTCCAATTGTATTTGCGAGTTTAGGGAAAATACTAGTTAAGGCTTTTGCAGCTCCTGTTGTTGTTGGAATTATGGATTGTGTACCAGCTCGTGCTCGTCTTAAATCTCTATGTGGTTGATCGTGTAAACTTTGATCTGTAGTAAAAGAATGTATTGTAGTAATATAGGCCTGTTCAATTCCGCATAGTTCATCTATAATTTTAATCATAGGTGCGGCATTATTTGTAGTACAAGATGCGTTGGAAACAATTGTTTCAGTCCCGTCTAAAATAGCTTCATTTACTCCAATAACAACCATTTTAATATCATCTGACTGTGGAGGTACAGCTAATATTACTTTTTTAGCCCCATTATTCAAATGATGATTTAACTCCGTTGATGTTTTAAATTTTCCAGTAGCTTCAATAACGATATCAACATTATGGGGAGTCCAGTTAATACCTTCAATAGTTTTATTGTTACTTAAAGGAATTGTAGTACTGTTTATTAGGATGTGGTCATCATTTGCAGAAATTGTAGCATTACTCACGCCATGAATACTGTCGTATTTTAATAAGTGAGCTAATGTTTTAGTATCTGCTAAATCATTAATAGCAACAACTTCAATAGTTGGATTATTGATTAGTAATCTAAAAAGATTCCTACCAATTCTCCCAAAACCGTTTATTGCTATTCTTGTTTTATTCTTCAAGAGCTATAAGATGTGTTTGTGAGCTTTGTATGAAGAACGGACTAATGCACCGCTTTCTACATGTCTGAAGCCAAGTTCTTTTCCAATTTTTTCGTATTCAGCAAATTCATCAGGTGTAACAAAACGTTGCACAGGTAAATGCTTTTTACTTGGTTGTAAGTACTGACCAATGGTAACAATATCTACATTAGCGTTCCTGATATCATGTAAAGTTTCGATAACTTCTTCTTTTGTTTCTCCTAAACCAAGCATGATCCCCGTTTTAGTTCTTCGTTGTCCGTTAGCTTTTAAATAACGTAACACTTCTAAACTACGTTCGTACTTTGCTTGTATACGTACTTCTCTTGTTAGTCTTTTTACTGTTTCCATGTTATGAGAAATTACCTCAGGAGCAACAGCAATCATTTTATCTAAGTGTCTTTCTATTCCTTGAAAATCTGGAATTAAAGTCTCTATAGTTGTTTCTGGGTTCATTCTTCTTACTGCCTTAACAGTTTCTGACCATATAATGGTTCCCATATCCTTTAAATCATCTCTATCAACTGAAGTTAGTACAGCATGTTTAATTTTCATTATTTTTATAGAGCGTCCAACTTTTTCAGGTTCATCCCAGTCTACAGTTTCTGGTCTACCGGTTTTTACACCACAAAACCCACATGAACGTGTACAGGTATTTCCTAAAATCATAAAAGTAGCAGTTCCTTCACCCCAGCATTCCCCCATATTTGGGCAACTACCAGAAGTACAAATTGTATTTAATTTGTATTTATCTACTAAGCCTCTTAATTCAGTGTATTTTTTTCCAACAGGTAATTTTACTTTTAACCATTTTGGTTTTCCTTTAGGAGGTAATACGTTAGATTGATCTGTGTTCATATAAAAATATTTCTAAGGGTAGGCAAAGGTAAACAGAAAATTAGTATTATTTATAACAATGTTGTTATATAGCAGACACTAAAGGAAACGAGTGGGAATTATTCTTTTCGTTGAATAATTTCTGCTAATAATTTTCGAGCACGTAATAGTTTTACTTTCACGTTTGTCATTGGCTCATTAATCTCTTTAGCTATTTCTTTATAGCTCATTTCCTGAAAGTATCGCAATTGGATTACTTCCTGATAATGTGGTTTTAATTTTTTGATATCTCTTAAGAGCTTTGCTAAATTCTGTTCAATGATGATTTTATCTTCTGGAGAGGGAGCATCGTCAATAATATCTTGAAGCACGTCTAAATCCTTGCTTAGGTTGTTTAAAGTAATAGAAGTTTTCTTTTTGCGTAAAATATCATGATGGATATTTTTAGAAATCGTGATTAACCATGTGCTAAATTTATATTCTTCGTTGAACAATTCAATTTTACGGAAAGCTTTAGAGAATGTTTGAATAGTAATGTCCTCAGCATCAATTTCATTTTGAGTTCGTTTTAACTGAAATCCATAAACCTCTTTCCAATAGGTGTCTAATAAAAAATTAAACGCACTTTGGTCACCTTTTTTAGCTTTGGCTATTTGTTGTAATAATATGTTGTTATTTAACTCCAATGATTTGGTTTTGAAAACCTATTTGTTATAAATATAGTTAATTGAAATAGAATTAAAAAGACTTCTAAAAAAGGAATTACTAAAATTAAATCTTGTTCTTTTAGTTTTTTAGCAGAAAACCCATATACGATATATTGTACTAAAACTCTAACGCCAAAAATTAGTAAGACTAATTTCCATTGAAAAAGAAAACTTATCAAGATGATAAATAAGGTCCAGAATAAAATTTGTGATAGATAGAATAATCCTAAATAGAACTGGTCTTTTCCTTTGTAATGACTTGCAGTGGAAACATGCCTTCTTTTTTGTTTAAACCATTCAGAAAGCGTTTTTGAAGGAATGGAAAGGGTATGTGATTCTTCTGAAAATTCAATACTGGTGTTCTTTTTTGTAGCCACTTGATTTACAAATAAATCATCATCACCAGAACGAATTTTCATATGATTCATAAATCCATTGACATTAAAAAATTCTGATTTATGATAAGCTAAATTTCTACCAACTCCCATATACGGGTTGCCTACTTTGGCATATGAAAAATATTGAATTGCTGTTAATAATGTTTCAAAACGAATTAAAGCGTTAAGTACTGAATACTTTTTCTTCTTATAAGCTCCATATCCTAAAATAAACTTTTTCTTTTCAGAGAAATGAGCACTCATATTTGAAATCCATTTGTCAGATTTTGGAGTACAGTCTGCATCAGTTAAAAGTAGATAGTCATTTGTACTAGCTTTAATACCTAAGGTTAACGCATATTTTTTACTTCCCCAAAAAGCCTCGTTGTTTTCTACGTTGACAATTTTAATGTTAGCATGTTTCCCTTGAAAAGATTCCATTACGTCTAAGGTGTCATCATAGGAGGCATCATTAATTAATACAATCTCAAAATTAGGATACTGTTGTTTTACTATTGATGGTAAAAATGTTTTTAAATTTTCTGCTTCATTTTTTGCACAGACCAACACTGAAACAGGGATGTTGTTTTGTGTTGTTTTTTTGTTTTTAGCGAAAGAAAACCAGCTAAAAACAAAAAGAAAATAAATAAGCTGAATACTAGTAATTGCTATAAAAGCATATAGTAAAATTGTAAGCATATATTGGATAGGATAGAGGAGTAATTATTTAATCTTTATGTTGAGGTTCATCACAGTTCCCAATTTCATCTGCTGGTTTCCCGCAAAATCCACAAGCTTCACCATCTTTGTTAAGCATTGGATTCTGACTTGCACAAGTACCAGAAAATTTACCGTCTTTTTTTGCCCAAATTTTAATAGCAATACCTATAACAGCTAAAGATAATAGTCCAAAAGTAAGTAAGAGAAGTTTCATTGAAAATATAATTTATAGTACAAAGGTAGTATATTTTAAACAAAAAAAATGACCCGCAAAGCGAGTCATTTTTATAAATAATTTGGTTGGTTAAATGAACTTATTTAATTACTAATCGTTTAAAGAATTCATTGTTCCCAGTTTGTACTTTTAAAATGTAAACTCCTTTTGCAAGCGAATTGAAATTAACAGTTTGATTGAATACGGTTGAATTATTTTCAAAACGTTGCTCAGTAACTTTTCTACCTCTAATATCGTAAGCTGTTAACGCAATAGTGGCGTTATTAGTAGTGCTGAAAGAAATGTTAAATTCACCTTTATTCGGGTTAGGCCAAAGTGCAAATGAATTTGCAATTTTAGCGTCTTCAATTCCTAAAACAGGGCTTCCGCAAATTTCAATACTCCAAGAGTTTAAAGTTCCTGTACCTCCAGTCCATTGGTCATAAACTGAAAGTGTCCAGTTCCCTTTTGATTCTTGTCCATTAAATGCAGATAAAGCATTTTGTGGGCTAAATGTTCCTGTAAAAGGGGCTGCTCCAGCAGTAATTGCTGTTGTTCCAGCGTCATCAAGCACTGAGTTTGTAAAGTTATTACCTGCGCCAGGTCCAGAGTTATCATCAATTTGTTTAATTAAATCAATTTTTGTGCCTGTTGGGCTAGTTAATTCTACTCTTAAATCATTAACATAAGCATAAACAATATCTAATGTAATATTTATATCAGTAATTAATACATTGTTACCTACAGGAATAGTAATAATAGATGCCCCAACAGCGCCTTCTGTCCCGTCCGTAGGAGCTTCAGGTATATTTACTGTGGTGTTATTAGGTGTACTTGCACAAGAAACTGATACTGTAGTAAAGTTAAATGCACTAGAATATGCTGATTCACCACAACCGTTTAGGGCTTTTACTCTCCAGAAGTATTGTGTGTTTTGAGTTAATCCTGTAGCATTATAAGTTGTAGTTGCAACACTATTAGTAGTTACATTTGCTGTAAATCCAGCATCTGTTGCCATTTGAATAGTGTAAGTTGCTGCATTTGCTGCTGCTGTCCAAGTTAAGTTAAGTGATTGTGATTGATTGGTAGCAGCATTAGCAGGTGAAGTTAAACTTGGAACAGAAGGTACTCCTGCTTGAACATTTAAAACAACATCCACTGTTTTTGTTGTAGTACCAGCTGCAGAAATAGTCATAGGGTAATTTCCAGGGGCTACACTTGCAATATTTCCGATTGTTAAGGTAAAGTTTCCTGCAGCATTCATACTTATTGGGTTAAAAGTAGCTGTTGCATTTGTTGGTAAACCAGCAGAGACACTTAAAGGGGTGTTCGTGTTGTATCCGTTTGAAACTCCAAAAGTTAAATTAAAAACTCCATTTGTAGGTGCGCAAATAGCTACAGGACTATTATTAGCTGTAACTGTGAAATCAGGCGATTGACAAGAAAGAACATTTGTTTTCCAATCAGAAGCAACAGTAGCAAAATATGCCTCCATTCTAGTTGACTGACCTGCAGTAAACATCCACATACATGGGTCATCAGCATAATCCATAAAATTCATTCGTAGTGCTTTTTGAGAAGCAACACAACTAGCGTCTAATTCTGCAGGTGTGTTTACACAACCGTATTTTTCAGCAGCCACTGCAGGTGTGTCAGCCACGTTATCTCCGGCGCCACAACCTCCATTAAAAGTATGGTCTAGATTGTAAAAGTGTCCTAATTCATGAGTTACAGTTCTACCTAAAGCTGAACTTCCTCCAGGTGTAAAACCTGTGCAACCTGCTCCTGTTCCGAAAGCAAAAACATTAATAGCAACTGAGTTCCCAGCTGCAATGCTTCCTCCTAAAGGTGAGTAACCTAATATGCCATCACCAGTGTTTTTTATTACAAAATTCATATACCCTGCCCAAGTAGTATTATTGTCAGTAGTTGCAAAAGATCCTGATTGAGCGCCAATAGTAACGGATTTACTTCCGTTTGCTATTGCAGGAGAAACAGTTGGATGGTTTTTTGTTGCAATACAAAATACCACATCGTTTGAACCAGGAGTAACTCCTGGGAAAGTAGAGGCAAATGCTGGCCATTTAGCAGCTAAATCAGCGTTTGTACCTTTGTAATCAGCATTTAATACATCAATTTGTGATTGTGCAAGAGTTTCTAAGCACGCTCTGTTAGCTTCAGACCCAGTAGGAAAATGTACTGCTACAGGTATGTAAAGTGTAGCCTTTTTATATGTTCCTTTTGCTTTTTGTGATTTAATTTCTTTTACTTTAGCTTCAATTTTTGCCTGAGTTCTGGCGTATTGTTTTGCGAAAATGGGTTTTTGAAGTAATTCACTCATGTGTTGTTGCATTCCGCATGTTCTGTTTTGTGCATGTGAAAAGGTAAGAGCGGTTAATACTAATATAATGTATACTAGCAATTTTTGTTTAAAATGTAATTTTGTTGTTTTCATAACAAATTTTGATTTATAAGGGGTTGAATTAATTATTCCAAACCTAAGTAATAATGGCTTTGTCATTACTCATTATGAGAATTTTATGAGTTAATAATCAGTGTTTTAGAGTTATTTTATAAAATATTATCCTTATCTATTTAGCCTATTTATTTGCTGGGGATACTATAAATAAGATAAACTTATGGAGTTTAATTTGTTGTATTTGTAACTTTTTTAAGCAAAAAAATGTATTTCGTCGATTTTTTTAGCGATATTTTTTTAATTGACTTTTGCATTACATAATGTAAAAAAATATAGGTTTGTCAAAAATAAAGGAGAAGATATTATTATATGTAGGGGGTGTTGAAGTGAATTTTGTTTAGAATGGGAATAATATCATTGGCTTTTATTCCTTTAACAAATAGCCACTATAGCTCTTTTTCTTCCTTTAGTAGCTTTGTTCGTTAGGCTAAAGTTCATTGTTAGAAAGCGAAGTTTCGTCTAAGCTTAAGTATTTCCCTAAGTTTTTACTAAATAATAACCAGTCTTTAGCATGCTGTTTTTGTGATTATTGACTAAATGTGCTCAAATGGTTTTTGTAAAGATACTGTAGCTTGCTGCTATTAGTGTTATAGTGTTTACTGACGTTATTAGTACTAGAGGTATAATTTATCTAATGATATCTTAAAAAAAAGAAGGAAATTCAGAAGTTATTCACCTTCCTTAGTTACTAATTTTCAGTCTCGTTTAATAATTGTTCCGATTTCTGTTATTGTCCATAGGCGACGATTAATGTGTAGCAATACGGGGTTTCTACGAAGAGGAAAATCTTCAACGGTTATTTCAGCTTTATATTATCAGGAAGTATTTTTTTTTCAGATAAAAATGTATTTGTTCATGTACTGTTTTGTGCGTAGTAATATCAAAATAATCAAGTATTCTTTTTGACAGGAAATATTTAGTTAGCTCTATATTCAAAATTATATGATTCTTATTAAAGAAAATTAACCACTTTAAAGTATGTCCAAGTTTTACGCTTGCCCCGTTATTTATCTGTTAAGCCTTTTTTAATATGATGTTTTAAATTAGTTAATGTGTTATTTCAGTTTTAAACAAAAAAAAATGACCCGCAAAGCGAGTCATTTTTATAAATAATTTGGTTGGTTAAATGAATCTATTTAATGACTAATCGTTTAAATAATTCGTTATTTCCTGTTTGTATTTTTAAAATATAAACTCCTTTGGCAAGAGTGTTAAAATTAACAGTTTGGTTGAATACGTTTGAATTATTTTCAAAATGTTGCTCAGTAACTTTTCTACCTCTAATGTCGTAAGCCGTTAATACAGCTGAACCACTGTTTGAAGTAGTGAAAGAAATATTAAATTTCCCGTTACTTGGGTTAGGGTGTAGTGAAAATGACTTAGTTGTTTTTGAATCTTCAATTCCTAATGCAGGAGTTCCGCATATTTCTATACTCCATGAGTTTAAAGTTCCTGTGCCTCCTGTCCATTGGTCATAAACGCTAAGGGTCCAATTTCCTTTCGACTCTTGACTATTTAATACTGATAATGGGTTTTGCGGACTAAATGTACCTGTAAATGGTGCTGGTCCTACTGTAATTGCAGTAGCTCCTGCATCATCAAGTATAGTGCTTGTGAAATTGTCACTATTACCTACTCCTGCAGTTTCTGGAAGTTGTTTTATTAAATCAATTTTTGTGCCTGTAGGGCTGGTTAGTTCTACTCTTAAGTCATTTACATATACGTAAGTGATGTTTAAAGTTATATTTACGTCAGTAATAATTACGTTATTACCAACAGGGATGTTTATTATTGAAACACCAGGAGCTCCTTCTGTTCCGTCTGCAGGCGCTTCAGGGATAGCTACATTGTTAGTTGTAGAATTAGTTGTAGCACAAGCAGCTCCTATAGTTAATACAACATCTACAGTTTTTGTAGTTGTTCCGGCAGCAGAAACAGTTATTGTGTAAGAGCCTGCAGTAACTCCTGCAAGATTTCCTATTGTTAAAGTAAATGCACCATCAGCGTTCATAGAAGTTGGGTTAAATGTTGCAGTTGCTCCAGTAGGTAAACCGTTAGTTACTGTAAATGCAGTGTTAGTGTTATATCCATTAATTGTAGCGAAGTTTAAATTGAATACTGCGCCGCTGGTTCCAGCTCCAATAGAAACTGGGCTATTTGTAGCTGTTATTATAAAGCTTGGTGCAGGTAAGCTACAAAGTGCTGGAGCTGCATTTTTAGTAACTAAAGAACTTCTGTTTGTTACATTTCCGTTTAAAACAGCACGCATTCTTGCAACTTGATCATTTGTAAATGTATTCATACAAGAATCATTTGAATAATCCATGTAGTTTTCTACTTGATCAATAGATCCACAAGATGATTGGTTATTAGGGCATCCACTAGATTGTAATTTTTGATTAGGAGTATCAGCACATTCATCATCAAATTGACAAGTATCTGAATTTTGGTCGACACCATCTCCATTTATATGCTTTAAACCTAACCAGTGTCCTACTTCATGAGTAGTAGTTCTTCCTAAGTCATAAGGAGAATTGTAATTTCCTCCAGCGAATTTTTGTGAAGAACCAAAAGTTGTAGCTCCCATAACTACACCATCAGTATTTGAGGCAGCTCCCGCATATGGGTTTGTTATTTGGTTATTGTTTATTTGAGGGAATTGTGCATATCCTAAATCTTGAGCCCCTAAAGTAGCTGTCCAGATGTTTAAGTATTTTGTAGGGTCCCATTGAGTTCCTGGTTTAAAAGCATCTAAAGCCGAACCTGCCCATGAAGCTTGTCCTCCATTGTGTCTAGTAATTCCAGTTGTAACATTTCCATTCGGATCTGTTTTTGCTAAGCAAAATTCAATAAATGAATCAGCTCCAGCAGCATTTGTACTTGCTCCGTTTGTTCCAGCCATTTTTCTGAAGTCTTCATTCATTACTTCAATTTGGGCTAATATTTGTTCGTCTCTAATATTTGGCCCTGTACCAATAGCCTCACCATTATGTACTACGTGTACTACAACTGGGATATGTAAAACGTCAGTAGCTTTCCCATTGGCAGCATCTAACTTGTCTTTTGCAATTTGTTTAGCGATTGCTTTTTCAAAGGCCTCATTAGTAGATAATTTACCTTGTTTTCGTAATTCGTTATTGTATTCATAAGATGTACACACCCCTCTTTCAGGGTTGACTCTTAAATATTCCTTGTTAGAATCTGATAACTCTAATTTTTTTTTGTTTTGTGCTTGCGTATTGCAAACAAAAAACAAGGACATGAATAGACCTAATAAAGTAATTTTTCTCATAGTATGTTTGAATTTTGGTTGTCTCAAACATATCGATTAAACACCTTAATTTTCGTTAAAATGTTGCTTTTATGAGTTTAAAATGCTGTTTTTGTGAGTTTTTTATGAGTTTATTATCACGTAAGATCAGGTGGTTTACATCTTTCTAGAATTTATGTAGTAATTGTTGTCAATTGAAAATGTATTGATGTCTCCAGTATTTGTGTTGTAATTTTTATTTTTGATTGAAGCATTTAACCAAATAAGTTTCCCGTTAATCCATACTTTTACGGGTATACTAAAATTGTCAACTGTATTGGTGAATTTGTAGCTTATTTGATTTTTTGTAATTTGATATTCCAACACAGGAATTTTTGTCGTTCTTAAGTATTGATCAAAAAACCCACTAATTTTTAAATTACCTTTTTCAAGGATATAACCTTCTATTTGTTTTGTGGTAACCTGTTGATGATAAAAATCCTTGTTTAGTCCTCTAAGTATGTTTCGCCATTTAGTATCGTTATTTACAATTTGACGTAGGGTATGTAGCATATTTGCTCCTTTGTAATACATGTCGCCAGATCCTTCATTATTTACATTGTACCTTCCAATAATTGGTTTGTCATTTCTAATAGATTTTCTTGTACCTATTACATATTTGTTTGCTTCTTCTGTAGAAAAATGATAATTAATAAATAAACTTTCAGAATAGGCGGTAAAGCTTTCGTGAATCCACATGTCAGCAGCGTCTTTGTTGGTGATGTTGTTGGCAAACCATTCGTGTCCGCTTTCGTGTACTATAATAAAATCAAATTTTAAGCCTACACCTGTTCCGCTTAAATCAGCCCCTAAGTAGCCGTTTTTGTACTTATTTCCATAAGTAACAGAACTTTGATGCTCCATTCCTAAGTAAGGTGCTTCAACTAATTTATAACTGTCTTCATAGAAAGGGTATGGTCCAAACCAATATTCAAATGCTTTTAAAGTCATTTTGGCTTGTTTGAATTGGTTTTTAGCTTTTTCTAAATTGTGTTGTAGCACCCAGTAATTACAGTCTAAATTTCCTTTTTCTCCTTTGAAAACTTCTGAGAAATGTGTGTAGTTTCCAATATTAATATTTACTCCGTAGTTGTTAATCGGGTTGGTTACTTTCCAATGAAAAGTTTTTGTTTTCGCTTTCTTGTTGTGAATAGTATTAATGAGTCTTCCATTAGAAACATCGGTTAAATCTTCAGGGACAGTAATATGCATGTCGATACCATTTTCGGGTTCATCGTAGCTATGATCTTTATTTGGCCACCAAATGCTTGCTCCGATCCCTTGATTTGAAGAAGCGATAAAATCATTTCCTTTTTCATCTTTTCTCCAAGTTATTCCTCCAGACCAAGGCGGGTTACTGCTTTCTGTAGGTTTTCCTTCGTAATATATGGTGATTTTTTCTTCTAAATCTACAAGGAGATTTTTTGGGAAGTATATCCAATACACATTTCCTTCTCTGGAATAGTTAAGGTTTTTGTTTTGATGTGTGATTTTAGTTATTTGCAATGGTTCTTGTAAATCTATCTGCATCTTTTTAGCAGATTTTAATACATCAAAGCAAATGGTGTTACTTCCTTTTATAGTTTTAGTTTTTGGGAATACTTCAACTGATAATTCATAATGCTTCAAATTCCACCATTCACGCTCAGGAGTAATACTACCACGTAAAGAATCTTGACGTGTAAATTTATCTTTGTGTTCAAACAATCCGTTTTGTGCGGAAAGGAATATAGGGAGTAGTAGTAAAAATGTAAAAATTTTCATTTGAATTTATTTTACACTAAAATACGTATATGATTGAAATTAATATAGTATCCAATTGTTAAAATGTGTATAAATTTTACCTAATACACATTCACTTCTGGGTTAATCTCAATTCCAAACTGGTGGTTAACTGCGGTTTTTATTTTCATGGCTAAATCCCAAATTTCTTTTCCGCTTGCATTTCCGTAATTCACTAATACTAAGGCTTGGTTTTTATGAACGCCAGCATCGCCAAATTGTTTTCCTTTAAAGCCAGCTTGCTCAATTAACCATCCAGCAGGTATTTTCACCTCACTATCAGAAACTCTATAGTTAGGTGCTTCGGGGAACTTAATTGAAAACTGTTCAAAATCGGTTTGAGAAATTACAGGGTTTTTGAAAAAACTACCACTATTACCTAATACCTTAGGGTCTGGTAGTTTTGATTGTCTAATTGCGATTACGGCATTAGAAATTTCCTTCAATGTTGGTGAAGTTATATTTTGATTTTGTAACTCGTTTTCAATTGCACCATAAGCAGTATTTAACTCATGATTTTTTTTAGTCAGTTTAAAAGTAACTGAGGTAATAATATATTGCCCTTTTAATTCATTTTTGAAAACAGAATTTCGATACTCAAACTCACAAGCTGCTTTGGAAAACGTTTTAGATTCTCCCGTAGCAATTTCAATAGCATTACATTCTACAAAATTATCTTTTAATTCCTTACCATATGCCCCAATGTTCTGTATAGGAGCAGTACCAACATTCCCAGGGATTAGCGACATATTTTCTAACCCGCCATATCCTTTGTCTAAACTCCAAAGAATAAAATCATGCCAATTTTCTCCAGCATTTACAGTAATCCAAGCAAAGTCATCATTTTCTTTAATGACTTCTTTTCCTTTTATGTTTACATGTATAACTAAAGCATCTTCAATGTTTTTTGTGAGCAACATATTGCTTCCACCGCCAAGAATAAATAAGTTTTTAGTGTTTTGTTTTAGCGCTTTTAGTAGTTCGTTTGTATTTGTTACGGCAATAAAATCCTTTGCAGTTACATCAATACCAAAAGTATTGTAGTTCTTGAGAGAAACGTGATGAGATATATTCAAAATAAAGATTCCCGCCGGAGCGGGAATTGGTATATTATATTAGTAATTCCTTTTACAGAATGTAAAGTACTTATTTTTTCTGATATTCAGCTAATGCAACTTTTAAAATATTAGCTGCGCTAATTAAATCTTCATTTTTTAGTACGTAAGCTATACGGATTTGGTTTAGTCCAACTCCTGGTGTAGAGTAGAAACCAGCGGCTGGAGCAACCATAATTGTTTCTCCATTTAAGTTAAATTCTTCTAATAGCCATTGTGCAAAAGCGTCTGCATCTGCAATAGGTAATTCAGCGATACAGTAAAAAGCTCCTTTTGGAGTTGCTACTTTCACACCATCAATTTTCTTCAGTTCTGAAATTAGTGTATTTCTACGTTCAGTGTATTCTTCAATTACATTAGTAAAATAACTTTCAGGAGTATCTAAAGCTGCTTCCGATGCAATTTGAGCATATGTTGGAGGGCTCAAACGGGCTTGTGCAAATTTCATTGCAGTAGCCATAAAGTCTTTATTTTTAGAAACGATACATCCAATACGTGCGCCACACATACTATAACGTTTAGAAACGGAGTCTATAACAATAGCATTGTCGTCTAAGTTGTTTTCTGCTAAAACAGAATGATGTTTTAATCCATCGTATGCAAATTCACGATATACTTCGTCTGCTATTAAAAACAAATCGTGTTTTTTAACGATAGCAGCTAACTGTTTTATTTCTTCTCTGCTATATAGATATCCAGTTGGATTACCTGGGTTACAGATTAAAATAGCTTTTGTTTTTGAGGTAATCAATTTTTCAAATTCCTCAATAGCAGGTAATGCAAATCCATTGTCTATACTCGACATTACGGGGACAACATTAACTCCAGAAGCGGTAGAAAAACCATTGTAGTTTGCGTAAAATGGTTCAGGGATAATAACTTCATCACCAGCATCCATAATACTACCAAAAGTAAATAATAATGCTTCAGAACCACCAGTAGTTACAATAATGTCGTCGTGTTTAACATTAACACTATGTTTACTGTAATAGTTTGCAATTTTCGTTCTATACTCTTCAGAGCCTTCAGACCTTGAATACGCAAGTACTTCTAAATTATTGTTCTTAATAGCATCAAGAGCTATTTTAGGTGTTTTAATATCAGGTTGACCAATATTTAAATGAAAAACTTTGTTTCCTCGTTTTTTAGCGGCTTCTGCAAATGGTACCAATTTACGAATTGGTGATTGTGGCATTGCATTTCCTTTGGCTGAAATTTTAGGCATTTTACTTTAGGTTTTAGGATGCGCAATATTACATCTTTTATTGAAATATGAAAATGTTTTTAATGCGTTAATTTTTGTTAAACGAGAATTAGGTTTGCGAATATTTTTGTAACTTTTATGTATACACTTAGCAGATGTTTTTATATATAAAAAAACACATATTCATTTTTGCATGTTTTGTTCTTTCAAGCTCGTTGTTTTCTCAATCTTCATTTGAGATAATGAGTGGAAAAAAACAAGTAAAAATTCCTTTTAAACTAGTTAGTAATCTTATTGTTGTTCCGGTAAAGTTAAATGATGTAGAGTTGTCATTTTTATTAGATACTGGAGTGAAGGAAACGATATTGTTTAATGTAAGTGAAGTGGACTCGTTAATATTAAATAACGCAAAAACATTTACGGTTAAAGGAGCTAATGATATTAAGGTTACTGCATTAAAATCAAAAAACAACTTATTAGAGATTGCTGACTTAAGAAGTGTGAATCATGATATTTATGTAGCATTTAATCAGGATACGAATTTATCTTCTTATTTGGGAGAAGAGATTCATGGTATTTTGGGATATCATTTATTTAAAGATTTTGTAGTTGAATTTTCATATAACAAGAAGTTTATTAAAGTATTTAAAAAAGGAGTATTTAAGAACAAGTGGAAACATTATACTTCAATAGGTTTAACCTTTTCAAAAGGAAAGCCATATGTTACTGCAAAAATACGCGGAAAAGATCGGAAGTTTTTATTAGATACTGGTATGAGTGATGGGATTTGGATGTTTAAAGAAGATAGCCTATCTACAGCTAATTATGGGTATTATGAAGATTTTTTAGGGATGTCAGTTTCTGGTGAAATATTAGGGAAAAGAAGTAAGATAGAAGAGTTGTGTTTTGCTAATGAGACATTTAACGATGTTAAGATCTCTTATCCTGATGAAGCTACTTTGCCTAAAGAAATAAAAAGTTTTATAGAAAGAGCAGGTAGTATAGGAGGGGAGTTGTTAAAGCGTTTTACGGTTGTATTTGACTATGCAAACTTAAAAATGTATTTAAAGCCTAATTCGCATTTAAATGATCCGTTTTATTATAATAAGTCGGGAATTATATTAAGGCAAGATGGTGACGCAGCAGATAAAAACAGTAATAAAGAATTATTGAAAAATTTAGAAGCTGATAATTTTATATCGTTTGTAGATTTAACCTATTTGTTGAGTCCAGAGTTTATTATTGACGCTGTAAGAGAAGGTTCTCCAGCGGATCTTTCGGGTTTGAGAAAAAATGATATATTGTTAGAAGTTAATGGCTTGAAGGCTTTTGATTTTACATTAAAAAAAATAAACCGTCATTTTTATGACGAAGAAGACACTCTTGTACAGTTAAAAATTCAGAGAGGAGGAGAAGTTTTAAAAAAGGAATTTACGTTAAAATCACCACTAAAAAAAGCTCACTAAGTGAGCTTTTTTTGATTCGTAAAATCTATAATGGGTTTACTGATCCATTATAGATTTTTGTTTTTCTTCTTTCTTTTCAAGGATACTACTATTATCTACTTTTTTAATTTCTCCTTTAATTTTCAGGTAAGAAACCCCATTTTTTACATTGGCAGCATTAGAGGTTACAGTAATTGTTTTTCTTATAAAACCAGTTCTCTTAGTGTCGTACTTTACTTCGATCTCTCCTTTTTTGCCTGGGGCAATTGGCGCTGTTGGTTTTTTAGGTACAGTACAACCACAACTTGATTTTACATTTGTAATAACTAATGGTGCGTTACCAGTATTTGTGAATGTGAATGTTCTTATGCCGTTACTTCCATTTTCTATTTTTCCGTAATCAACAGTTTCTTCTTTAAATTCAATTTTAGCAGCTGTTTCTTGGGCATAAATACTTAAGCTGAATAAGCTAACGAATAAAAGTGTGAATAAATTTTTCATTGTTCTTAGTGTTATTTACTTGAATTTCAAGTAATAGTTTTTAGGGTGTTATAAAATCAAATATATACAAAATTAAATACTTCTAATAATATGTTATTAATAAGTGTAGAAATGAGTTGTTTGTTTCTATATGTTCCCTGATTCAAAATATTAATTACAAATGCTATATTCTCTTTTTAAATAGCATTGTAATGGTTACTTTTGTTGATTATATTACAAATATTAGACC
>Ga0105354_1001018_pt1 | contig 17331 bp, 15 predicted proteins | sample GOMGulsemesocosm_FD_83658 | JGI IMG/M metagenome (GOLD analysis project Ga0105354, IMG submission 83658) | Methane-oxidizing microbial communities from mesocosms in the Gulf of Mexico - GOM9B Gulf of Mexico | ecosystem: Environmental > Aquatic > Marine > Cold seeps | place: USA: Gulf of America...
GCAGGAGTTTCCTCTTCTGTTTGATGTAAAGAGCTATCCAATTCTGCTGGATCCTCAGTACTACATGCCATTAATACTAACGACACTATAAATAATTTAAAAATTGTATTTGCTGTTTTCATAACTACTTTTAATTTAAAGTGTGAGATGTTAATGTATATATTATTCCGTCCAATGAAAATTCAATTATACCAATATCCTTAGCATAATAATAATCACCTGTTGTATTTGGAGTTCCTAATCCTGTTTCTAAAATATGTGAAATATGTATTACATTTTCATATACTTGCCCATTAACTTCTCTTGAAATATCTTTTTCTTCTAAAGTATATTTATAGTTTGCATTTATCGTAGCATCAGGTATTGCCGGATTAGCTCCTACAGGGGCATAAGAATAAATAGTTGTAACTGGGTTTTCCCATGACTCACCAACAGCAGCATCATCCTGTATGAATTTCACTTCAACTGGCGTCCCCGTTATTATATAAGCTGGTGTTGTTTGATTAACAGCTATTCGTGTAAAATAACTTGCTGAGGACTTTCGTATTGACCCCAAACCATTATCATCAGGAAAATTATAATATGTAAATCCGTCAATATCAGAAGTACTTATCATTTCAAATGCAGTACTACCACCTGTACTAATATTATGTTCCCACTTGTTACCTACAGCTCTAGGGAAATAATCTCCCGTAGAAGCTCCAGATCCACTACCACTTCCTGCCCCCCCTGTTTCATCGGTAAAAGTTCCCGTTAACGGTTCGTTTTCACAAGAAGTAAATGTAAAACCAGCTATTATTGCTAGTAAAAAAGTAAGCTTTAAGGACCTCATAGTTTGTTTTTTTCAATATCACACAAACATAAAGAAAATTATTTAATTTTTTGAGGAACTTTAAAAAGAAGTATTAATCCTATTAAAAAGAACACTATTAAAAACAAAATAGCATCACGCATAGACCCCGTTATTACTTCAACTGAAGCAAAAATTGCCATACCGATTACGATACCTATTTTTTCTGAAACATCATAAAAACTAAAGTATGATGTAGTATCGTTTGTTTCTGGCAAAAACTTAGCATATGTTGAACGAGATAAGGATTGTATCCCTCCCATTACTAAGCCCACTACTCCTGCTGTAATAAAAAATTCATATGGTGATACTACAAAATATGCAAAAACACATATAAAAACCCAAATAATATTTATAATAATTAATGTTTTTATATTCCCAAATTTCATAGAAACATATGACGTTAAATAAGCTCCTACAACAGCTATTAATTGTATAATTAATATACTAATAATTAAGCCCATAGTTTTATCAATACCATTTTCTGCCCAGGCAATTTCATTTTCACCAAAAAAAGAAGCCACTAACATTACTGTCTGTACAGCCATACTATACACAAAGAATGCAACTAAGTATTTTTTTAATCTTATTTGATTTTGTAATTCACTCCAAACGGACTTCAATTCTTTAAAACCGTTCCACAATACATCTTTAGTCACTTTATTTGAATTTGAAAAGTCTGGTAAATATTTATAGGTATAATGACTAAACCCAAACCACCATATCCCCACTAATACAAATGAATAGCGCATCATTTGTAAAGCATACTCATCTGGAACAGAAAGAATCATTGCTAAGTTTATTAATAACAAAACAACACTTCCTATGTACCCTAATGAATATCCTTTTGCACTAATAGCATCCTGTTGTTCTTTATGTGCTATATCTGGAAGATAAGAGTTATAAAACACTAAGCTCCCCCAAAAACCAACTAATGCCAATACGTAAAAAGCCAAACTGACATAGATATATTCAAGTGAAAAGAAATATAATGCTACACAAGAAAATGACCCCATGTAACAAAAGAAACGCAAAAAGAGCTTTTTATTTCCTTTAAAATCTGCTACACCTGACAAGACAGGAGAAACAATAGAAACAATTAAAAACCCTATAGCTGTTATATAGGTCATTAATGCAGTATGAGACATTTCCACTCCAAAAGCAGCGATTTTATTTACTCCTTGACTTTTTACATATGCCCCTATAAATAAAGGGAAAATTGATGAAACTATAGTTAAACTATACACTGAGTTTGCCCAATCATAGAAAGCCCAAGCGTTTAATATTTTTTTACTTCCTTTTTTAAACTCTTTCATTAAATTTAGTATCTATACCTATTAAAATTCAAAACCTTGCTATTAGATAGCTTCTTAATAATTTAGTTTTATTCGTGCATCTTGAAATTCAATTGGTATTATAAAAACAAAAAACTGCTCAACTTTAGTTGAGCAGCTTCGAAAATACAATAATATTTTTATTTACTAATGGGTTTATACTGTTCTATCATCCTCAATAGGATAGTAACATTGATTACTTCTTACTTTTAGTACTTGTACTAACTACTTTTAGTTTTTCACCAATTGGCCTAAAAGAATTAATCCCGAATTTTTTAGCTTCTGATTTAGCAAAAGGTGATAACTCCTTTAAATTAGCTATTCTAGAATCATTAGAAGGGTGTGTACTTAACATTTCTGGTGGAGCTTTCCCCCCACTATTAGCTTTCATTCGCACCCATAATTTTGCAGCCTCATCAGGATTATATCCAGCAATAGCCATCATTATCAATCCTATTTTATCAGCTTCAGTCTCGTGACTTCTACTAAAAGGTAGCATCAGACCTACTTGACTCCCCATTCCATAAGCTTGCATTATCAATTGTTGTTTTTTTGGATCAACTCCTCCAACCTGAGATCCAACAGCAATTGCCTGACCTGCATACTGTTGAGTAGTAGCTGCAGTCATCCGTTGCCCACCATGATCCGCCAAAGCATGTGCCACTTCATGCCCCATTATCGCAGCAATAGCAGTTTCATTTTCTGCAATTGGTAAAATACCTGTGTAAAAAACAATTTTACCCCCTGGCATACACCAAGCATTTACTGTTTTATCATCAACTAATTTATATTCCCACTTATAATCTTTTAAATACCCTTGATGTCCATTTGCATTCAACCAACGTTCAGCCGCTACTGCGATTCGTTCCCCAACACGAGTAATCATTTCAGCATTTTTAGTACCTGTAATCACCTTATTTTCTCCTAGAAACTGATCATATTGTTGAAAAGCCATTGGAAAAAGCTGATCATTAGAATAATAATTAAATGTTTTTTTTCCGGTAAATGGATTTGGTTTACAAGCAGAAAATACAACTGCAAACAGAAGTAGTCCTATTATTTTTTTTAAGTTCATATCAAATTTAATTTTGGTGTTTATAATCTATATCTATCAACAAATATACCACAATTATTCCTCTTTTTTATCTTCAAAATAAGTGAAAGACATAGTTTATCTAGTAGAATTGTAAGCTCTCAAAAATGAATTCGTCAGAAATAAAAAAGTTATGCTTAAAAAGATATTTACAATCCTCCCCTTTATACTATTATTAAGTTGCCAGTCAAATGCTCAAAAAACTAATTCAGTAACTAAAATTCAGAAAACAGCTACTGAATGGAAAAACGTGCTATCTCCTACTGAATACTATGTATTAAGAGAATCTGGAACAGAACGTGCTTTTACTGGTAAATACAATAAATTCTATAAAGACGGTACATATCATTGTAAAGGATGCAATACTCCTTTATTTAAATCAAAACATAAATTCGACTCAAGAACTGGATGGCCTTCTTTTGACACTGCAATAAAAGGAAATATTGGATATGATTCCGATAAAAATTTAGGGTATACACGTACAGAAATCCATTGTAAAGTTTGTAATGGACATTTAGGACATGTTTTTAATGATGGTCCAAAAAAAACAACTGGTAAAAGATATTGTGTAAATTCAGTGTCTTTAAATTTTTACCCTAAAAAAAATAATTAATGCACTGATTAAACCTTTTAAATTATTGATAGTCTTATGACTATATAACATTTAAAAACAACTATCATGAAAACAATATTCTACACAATTACATTAATTTTTTCAATGCTATTTTTTAACTCATGTGCAACACGTGTACAAAGTAGACCTGTCAGGAAAACAGTCACTGTCATAAAAGTTGCTCCTAAAAATCATAGAGTTGTACATGTAAAAGGTAAAAAGTATTACAAATGGAATAATACCCATTATAGAAAAACAAAAAAAGGTTTTGTTGTAGTAAGATTATAATCCCAAAACAATTCATAGATAAAGCGCTAACAGGATAAAACTGTTAGCGCTTTCATTTTTTAATAGCTTTTATTAAAAATTCAATTTCATTTTGTAAATTCGTGCGATTAAAATTCTGACTAAAAAAAATCAATATAATGAGTAAATACGATATTATAGTTCTTGGTTCTGGACCAGGTGGTTACGTTACAGCTATTAGAGCTTCACAATTAGGTTTTAAAACTGCTGTTATTGAAAAGGAAAGTCTTGGTGGAATTTGCTTAAACTGGGGATGTATACCTACAAAAGCATTATTAAAATCTGCTCAAGTATTTGAATATTTAAAACATGCTGAAGACTATGGTTTATCTGTAGAGAATCCTGATAAAGATTTTACTAAAGTTGTAAAACGTAGTAGAAACGTTGCTGAAGGAATGAGTAATGGTATTAAGTTTTTAATGAAAAAGAATAAAATTGATGTCATCAATGGATTCGGAAAAGTAAAAGCTGGGAAAAAAGTTGATGTTACTGCCGAAGACGGTTCTGTAACAGAATACAGCGCTGATCATATTGTTATTGCAACAGGAGCTCGTTCAAGAGAATTACCTGCTTTAAAACAAGACGGTAAAAAAGTTATCGGATACAGAGAGGCATTAACCTTACCTGAACAACCAAAAAAGATTGTTATTGTTGGGTCTGGAGCTATTGGAGTTGAATTTGCATACTTTTACAACTCTATGGGAACAGATGTAACTGTTGTAGAGTTTTTACCAAGAATAGTTCCTGTTGAGGATGCTGCTGTTTCTAAGCAATTAGAAAAATCATTCAAAAAATCTGGAATCAAAGTGATGACTTCTGCCGAGGTTACTTCAGTAGACACCTCTGGAAACGGAATTAAAGCTACTGTAAAAACTAAAAAAGGAGAAGAAGTTTTAGAAGCTGATATCTTATTATCTGCTGTTGGAATTAAAACAAACATAGAAAACATCGGCTTAGAAGATGTTGGTATTGTTACAGATAGAGATAAAGTATTGGTAAATGACTTTTACCAAACTAACATCCCTGGATACTACGCAATTGGAGATATTACTCCAGGTCCTGCATTAGCACACGTTGCTTCTGCCGAAGGAATATTATGTGTAGAGAAAATAGCCGGGCAACATGTTGAAGCTATTGACTATGGAAACATTCCTGGATGTACATACTGTTCTCCAGAAATAGCAAGTGTTGGTATGACGGAAGCTCAGGCTAAAGATGCTGGCTATGATATCAAAGTTGGTAATTTCCCTTTCTCTGCTTCTGGTAAAGCAAGCGCTGCTGGAACTAAAGATGGGTTTGTAAAGGTTATCTTTGATGCAAAATACGGTGAATGGCTAGGTTGCCATATGATTGGTGCAGGAGTTACCGATATGATTGCTGAAGCTGTATTAGGTAGAAAGCTAGAAACTACTGGTCATGAAGTATTAAAAACAATCCATCCTCACCCTACTATGAGTGAAGCTGTTATGGAAGCTGTTGCTGCTGCTTATGATGAAGTGATACACCTATAGTTAGACGTTAGACGAAATTAAAAAAGTCGATTTGAACTGTGTTCAAATCGACTTTTTTTTACTCTTTATGATTAAAAAACATCGAATAAAATTCAACCTTGTTTTTAATTAATATTCTATTTACAAAAACTTTGCAATGCCAATTCATAACTTTGTAAACCAAAACCCGCTATAACCCCTTTTGCATTAGGAGCTAAATACGATTTATGTCTGAAAGTTTCTCTTGAATACGTATTTGAGATATGCACCTCAATTACTGGTGTTGTAATTCCGGCTACAGCATCTGCTATCCCAATTGATGTATGTGTATACGCAGCAGCGTTTAATATAATACCATCATAGGTAAAACCAATCTCCTGTATTTTATCAATTAACTCCCCTTCTATATTAGACTGAAAATAAAATAATTCAATAGATGAATTCTTCTCTGTAAGCTCTTCAAAAAACTCTTGAAAAGATAAATCTCCATAAATATTCGTTTCTCTTTTTCCTAACAAGTTTAAGTTTGGACCATTAATAATGATGATTTTCATGTTATAATATTAGAAAATTAGTTTTTCCAAAAGTAATTAAATTAACACAAAACACCAACCCCTACTGTTTAACTATACTATTCGCTTTTAAACGGGTAGAAAGTTATTTAAACTCATTAAAAACAAAGCAATAGAAGATGCTCAAGTGTCTGGAAATTAATTAGTTATGCGTTTCATTTAGTTTTTAACACATAAATAACAGCGTTAGTCTTTTGTCATTAACTAAGTTAAAACTACTTTTGACACTCATTAACTAATCAAAATAAATTAACATGAAAAAATTATTATTATCAGCTTTAGCTGTATGTGCGTTTACATTTGCCAATGCTCAAGAAGAAAACACAGAGGCTAATTACATCGCTAAAGGAGACATCATGATTTCAGGTACTGTAGGATTTGGAACTGAAAGCCAAGATGTTGTTAAAACAAACAACTTTGATTTTTCTCCTAGTGCTACTTATTTTGTATCAAACAATATTGGTGTTGGTATGAAAGTAGGTTTTGGCTCAGGAAAAAGTGAAAATGTAACTGCTGATGAAACTAAAACCTCTTCTTTAAAATTAGGAGCTTTTGGTAGATATTTATTTACTCCTTCTAGCAAATTTTCTGTATTTGGAGAATTAGGTTTTGACTATGTTACAACAAAAGGAGAAACTACTAATGCTAGCGTTACAATTGATCATGCTGACAACAATGGTTTCGATGTTGCTGTAGGTCCTGGAATCTGCTATTTCGTATCTAAGAACTTTGCTATTGAAGCTAACTGGGGTGCTTTAGGATACAAAACAAGAAAAGATGATTTTGATGGAGCTGAAGCTGCAAATGAATTCGGATTAAACTTAGATTTAGCTGACATCAATTTTGGTTTGGCTTACAAATTCTAATTAATTAGAAATCTTAATACAATAAAAAAACCAGCGCAATGCGCTGGTTTTTTTGTACCCAAGAACACCTATAATTACACTAAACAGAGTTCTCATTTTATTCATCAAAGAAATACCTTTCAACTTTTACTACACGTTAAAATTTTCACTTTCTACTCTTAGTCCATAGAAATTTCAATCCCCCCATTACCTTTACATATACTAACTGTATTTCTATTTACATCTTAGATTATCCTCTATTCAAAAAAAACAATACTTACTACCATTAAGTTCGCCAAATCGGCATTATGAAATTAACTGATACACAAAACAGCAATCCCTAATTGTTAAACTATACCATTTATCACTAAACGGACGTTTTACTATTTATACTCATTAAAAATAAGCAAACCAAAAACAATGTAACTCACTAACAAACACTTACTTAAAAACACTTCGCAGTATTTAACATATAAATAACAGCATAAGTTTTTTGTCATTAATTAATTAAAACTACTTTTGCGGCTAATTAACTTAAATAAATTAAAATGAAAAAATTATTATTATCAGCTTTAGCTGTTTGTGCATTCACATTCTCTAACGCTCAAGAAACTGAAACTACTGAATCTAATGGAGTTGCTAAAGGAGACATGATGATCTCTGGTGCTTTTGGATTTGATTCTGAATCTACTGGTGATTTAAAAGAAAACTCTTTTACAATCGCTCCAAGATTTGCTTATTTTGTTTCTGATAACATTTCAGTTGGGGCAAAAATTGGTTACACATCAACTAAAAAAGACGATGGTGTAGCTGATGACATCAAAACTAATGCATTATCATTAGGTGCTTTTGCTAGATATTACTGCTCACCAACTACTAAATTCTCTTTATTTGCTGAATTAGGTGCTGATTTCACTTCTTACAAATGGGAACAAGGATCTGCTGATGCTGATTCTTCTGGATTTGGTTTAGGAGTTGCTCCAGGTGTGTCTTATTTCTTATCTGACGCTTTCGCAATTGAAGCTTCTTGGGGATTATTAGGATACAACACTAATGATAATGGTGGAAATGGTGCTGATTCAACTGACAAATTTGAATTAGGATTAGACACGAGAGACTTAACTATCGGTTTCGCTTACAAGTTCTAATTAGAACACATATTATTATATTAAAACCAGCGCAATGCGCTGGTTTTTTTTTGTCACCAAATTAAATTAATGATGCCCCTACAATCATTCTATAACTTTTTTACACAAGAAGACTCATTTCTACTTCCTTCTAAAACCACATCATACTTAATTCACTGAAAATGTCTATCTTAGTCATTGTAAAATAGACGAGTCTCCCCTGTACTTTTCACTTTTTTCACATAAAGCTTACATTCTTCTAACACACTTATCTTTATATATGAAAAAAATTGAACTTCATTGGCAAATACTTATTGCTATTATTATAGCAATTGTATACGGGTTATTTTTAGCAGATTATGTGAAATATATCGCTTGGATGGGAGACCTATTTATGAAAAGTTTAAAAATGGTCGTAGCCCCATTAATACTGACATCAATAGCTTCAGGTGTAGCCAATATTGGAAATGGTGGCAATTTAGGAAAGTTAGGCTTAAAAACCATCTCCTACTACCTACTTACAAGTGTATTAGCCATAAGTACTGGCTTATTTATGGTTAATTTTATACAACCAGGTATTGGCGCCGATTTAGGTTTAGAACAAGAAGTTAAAGGTCTAAGTATTGCTACAGAATCTTTTGGTGACACCTTAATCAATATTATTCCTGAAAATATTTTTGAAGCATTAGTAAATAATCAAATGCTATCTATAATTTTCTTTGCATTATTAATTGGTTTTTTTATTACTAAACTAAATGAGCAAAATAAAGCCTTTTTACTTACAGGTGTAAATGCTGGATTTGAATTGATGATGAAAATCACAAATCTTATCATTAAATTTACTCCATTTGGTGTTTTAGGTATTGTTGCAGTAACTGTATCCGAGCAATCAGGAGATTCTGCAGCGTTAATTGGAATTTCCAAGCGATTAGGACTATACATGATAACTGTACTTGCTGCGCTAACAATCCATTCTATCATTATTCTTCCTTTGATTTTAAAGTTTTTCGGAAAAATAAAACCTTTATCACATTTAAAATCAATGTCTATTCCGTTATTAACCGCTTTTTCTACCTCTTCTTCTTCAGCTACACTACCTTTAACTATGGAAGCTATAGAAAATAAGGCAGGTGTTTCCAATAAAGTAACCAGTTTTGTCCTCCCACTGGGAGCTACAATAAACATGGACGGCACAGCTCTTTATGAATGTATTGCCGCAATGTTTATTGCACAAGCATACGGAATTGAATTAAGTTTTGTTGAACAAATTATTGTAGTAGCCACCTCACTATTAGCCTCTATTGGTGCTGCCGGAATACCAATGGCTGGCCTTGTAATGATTTCTGTAGTATTAACAGCTGTTGGCCTACCCTTAGAAGGAATAGGCCTAATATTAGCTGTAGATAGAATCCTTGACATGTTCAGAACTGCTGTAAATGTCTGGAGTGATAGTTGTGGATCTATTCTTATTGCTAAATCAGAAGGAGAATCACTTAATTACTCTAAAGATCAAGTTACACCATAAACAAAAGGTATATTACATATTCAAATTACCACTTTCTTCTTTTCAACATAAGAAAGTCTTTGTTAGATATCACCGGTATAATTATCATCCCAATATTTTGGTTTTGGCTCATGTAATTTCCCTAAGGATTTAGCTACTAACATAGATACTGTTGCATCACCCGTAACGTTTACTGTTGTTCTACACATATCTAATGGCCTATCTACAGCAAATATTAACGCCAAACCTATTGGCATTAATTCTGCAGGAAAACCTATAGACTCCAAAACAATTACCAACATCACCATACCAGCACTCGGTACGGCTGCTGAACCTATAGAAGCCAATAAGGCTGTAAACACAATTACTAATTGATTTGTAAATGTTAATCCTTCAGGCCAAATTACTTGCATGATAAATACCGCTGCAACCCCCTGGTATAAACTAGTACCATCCATGTTTATTGTAGCTCCAACTGGTAATACAAAACCTGAAACCTCTTTATCAACTCCTAAATGCTCTTCTACTCTTTCCATTGTTACTGGTAAAGTAGCAGCACTTGAACTTGTTGAAAATGCTAATAATTGCGCTGGACTTATTTGCTTTAAAAACCACATTGGTGATTTTTTAGTATAAATACTTATTAATACTGAATAAAAAACAATCATTAATAACAACCCAGAAACAACACATAATGCATACCACAGTAATTTGATTAAAATATCAACATCATCAAATGCTATTATCACATTTGTCAACAATGCAAATACTGCATATGGAGCAAATAGCATTATTAAATCGACCATTTTCATGACTATCTCGTTGAGAGAGTCGAAAAAATCAGTCATTGGCTTTGCTTTTTCTTCTGGTATTAATAATAGACATATCCCCACAAATAAAGCAAAGAAGATTATTTGAAGCATTTTAGCTTCGCCTAATGACACAAATATGTTCTTTGGAAATATATCTACTAATGCTTGCAAAGGACCAGCTTCAGCCTGATTACTTGCTTTATTAATTTTATCTACTACCCCATCTGAAGAAACATATTTTTCTTTTATCTTTTCAATAGTTTCTGCAGACATTCCCTCTCCAGGCTTTACCGTATTAACAATCCCCAAACCAATCATAATAGCAACTAATGTGGTTATGATATAGATAGATATTGTACGTAAGCCCATTCTTTTAATTTTAGAAATATCTTTTAAATCAGATACTCCTTTTATTAAAGAGGCAAGAATTAACGGAACAGCTATTAACTTCAATAAGTTAATAAAAATTGTTCCGAATGGCTTTACCCAATCTGACACAAAACCTTTACCACCATCAACAGAATTCATTATAAATCCGAATATGATTCCGAGAACCATTCCTATTAGTATTTTCCAATGTAATGCTAGTTTTTTCATATTTCAAAAAAGTTTAATTGGGTGTTTTATATATTATTAATTCGTTATCTATACTCTATTCGTTCTGGCTATTAAATAATTATCTGCTAAAACTAACGCAGCCATCGCCTCCACAATAGGAACTGCTCTTGGTACCACACATGGATCATGACGCCCTTTCCCCATCATTTTAACCATGTTTCCGTCCTTATCAATAGTTTCTTGTTCTTGCATAATGGTTGCAACTGGCTTAAAAGCAACTCGGAAATAAATATCCATACCGTTACTAATTCCGCCTTGAATACCTCCTGAAAGATTGGTTTTTGTGGTCCCATCAGCATTAAACAAATCATTATGCTCACTACCTTTCATTTTAGCTCCACAAAACCCACTACCTATTTCAAATCCTTTTACCGCATTAATAGATAACATTGCCTTTCCTAAATCGGCATGTAATTTATCAAAAACAGGTTCTCCTAAACCAACAGGCACATTTTGAAGCACACAAGTAACCGTACCACCAATAGTATCTCCTTCTTTTCGTATCTGTTTTATACGCGCCTCCATTTTTTCTGCAAAAACCGGATCAGGACAACGTACAGGGTTACTTTCTATTTTAGAAAAGTCCAAATCTTGGTATGGTTTATCTATAAAAATATCTCCTACAGAAGATACAAATGCATTTATTTTAATATCAGACAACAACTGCTTAGCAATTGCTCCTCCAACAACTCTACTTGCCGTTTCACGAGCAGATGTTCTACCTCCTCCTCTATAATCGCGATGACCATATTTTTTATCAAAAACATAATCAGCATGAGACGGACGGTAACTATCTTTTATATGAGAGTAATCGTGTGATTTTTGGTTGGTATTATGAATTGCAAACCCAATAGGAACTCCCGTAGTTTTTCCTTCAAAAATCCCAGAATAAAATTCTACCGAATCTGGCTCCTTACGCTGAGTAACAATAGCAGATTGCCCTGGCTTTCTACGATTCATCTCATTTTCAATGGCATCAAAGTCTATAGTTATCCCAGCAGGACAACCGTCAATAATTCCCCCAAGCGCTTTCCCATGTGATTCTCCAAATGTGGTTAGTTTAAATAACTTCCCAAAAGTATTTCCAGACATTACTATTTTTTTGAACAAATGTACTAAATTAATACACATTTAGTATCTGTAAAAATACCTTATATTAGCTAAAAAAAACACCTGACTATTATGATTTTAAACCCAAAAAAAGCAACTTATTTTTTTTCCCTTATAGCTCTTACTGCTGTAATTTCCTGTTCTAGTGATGATGATGCTACTTCACCTTGTACTGAAACACTATGGTATGCAGATACAGACTCAGATGGATTAGGAGACCCAAATACAACTACATCCTCTTGTACACAACCAAATGGCTATGTTATAAACAATAATGACAATAACGATTTAAATTCAGTATTACCAATATATACACCTTTAACTATAGGATCTACATGGACATATAATGTTAGTACTAATACTGGAACACCACCAGCAACAACTAGTACAGATGTAATTACTGTAGATGGTAACATAACAATAAACACTAAAGAATATACTGATTTAAGCATGTCCGCAGGAAGTACAGGAACTATGTCATCAATGTTAGACCAAAATAACTTTAGAAATGAAAATGGAATTTCATTTATGCATGGAAACTTTACTTTTCCATTAAGTCAATTAGGAGGTACAGATATAATAATTTCATTAAATGATGCTAAAATTATTGATTTGAATGCTTCTACAGGAACAGTGCTAACTACAATAAATGATACTACTAATCAAACTGTTAGTGGGTTTGATCTAACAATAACTTATACCTTAAAAACAATACAACAAGAAACCTTAGTAAATCATACTGTAAATTCAGAAACTTATAATAATGTTGTTGTTTCTGACATCCTTATTTCTGCTACAGCTACAACAAGTATTAGTGGCATCAACTTTACACTTCTCCCACAACAAGATGTATATACCATCAAAAACTATTATGCTAATGGAATTGGTTTAATAGATTCTAATGCTACTTTTTCATATGAATTAATTGAAATACCTGGACAAACACTACCAATACCAACAACTGGAAGTGCTGTAACAACTCAAAAAATAACAACTTACACAATTAACTAAACCTGTAAAGCTTGTAACAACACACTTACTGGATGGAGCGCAACTCGTTGTGTTCCATCTTTTATTTGATGCCTACAACTCGTACCATTAGCAACAATAATAGTATTTTCTGCTGCTCTTCTTACAGAAGGAAACAAGGTCTGCTCCCCCACTTTCATACTCACTTCATAATGCTCTTGCTCATACCCAAAACTACCAGCCATACCACAGCATCCTGATGTAATAATAGTAGGTTTATAATTTTTAGGTAAGTTTAAAATATCAAAAGTTACCTTTTGATTACTCAATGCTTTTTGATGACAATGGTTATGAATCTTAAGAGCCATCGGCTCTTTTGTAAACTGTTCTGAAGAAATGTTACCTAAGACAATTTCATTCGCTAAAAATTCTTCTATTAAATAGGTGTTTTTTGCGATTTCAACAGTAGCTTCTTTATCATCTACTAATCGCTTATACTCATCTCTAAAAGTTAAAATAGCAGATGGTTCAATTCCAACTAAAGGTGTTCTATTTGAAATTTTCCCTTTAAAACTTGCTACATTTTTAGTAGCTACTACTTTTGCTTGCTCTAAAAACCCTTTAGAAATAAACGTACGACCACTTTCTTCATGATTAACAAAAAGTACTTTATAATTTAATGCCGTTAATAAGTCATAAGCATCAAAAGCAATTTGAGCATCTAAGTAATTTGTAAACTCATCTACAAATAAATAAATCGATTTTATAGGTTCACTTAATACCGCTACCTTTTTCTGTAAGCTTTTTAACGAAGGTTTAGATATCAATGGAAGGCTTCTTTCTGGCGCTACACCATTCATTTTCTTTAACAATCCGGCTGTAACAGCGTTTGAAAAAACAAAATTACTTATAGCCGGAGCTTTAGAAGCCAACTTATTCATTTTTGTATTATAAGCAAATAGTTTAGAACGTAAACTAAATCCATTTTCCTTCTGATACTGATATAAAAATTCCGATTTCAATACTGCTATATCTACATTACTAGGACACTCACTAGCACAGGCTTTACAACTCAAACATAAATCTAACGACTCTTTAATCTCCTTAGAGTCAAAACGATTAGTGTTTTTTGGATTCGTTAAAAACTCACGTAACGTATTCGCCCTAGAACGAGTAACATCTTTTTCATCTTTCGTTGCTCGATAACTCGGACACATAGCACCACCAGCAAATACATCTTTTCTACAATCACCTGAACCGTTACACTTTTCTGCTAACCGTAAATACCCCTCAGAATCAGAAAAATCCATTAAAGTTTTTATTTCTGGCTCACTTCTGTCAATTTCATAACGAAGTGATTCATCCATTTTAGGAGCATCTACAATTTTTCCTGGATTGAATATATTATTAGGGTCAAAAAGGCCTTTTATACGTCTGCATAACTGGTAATTTTTCTCTCCAATCATAATTGGTAAAAACTCAGCACGAACTATTCCATCACCATGTTCTCCACTAAACGACCCATCATACTTTTTAGTTAGATGAGCAACATCAGTAGTTATTTGTCGGAACAAACCAACATCTCCTTTTGTTTTTAAATTTAAAATAGGACGCAAATGGATTTCTCCAGCACCGGCATGAGCATAATACACTGCTTGCTGTTGATACTTATCCATTAACACAGAAAAATCCGCTATGAAATTAGCTAAATCTGGTAAAGCAACTGCTGTATCCTCAATACAAGCAACAGCTTTTCTATCCCCAACTAAATTTCCTAACAAACCTAAACCTGCTTTACGCAACTCTAACGCTTGATTAATCTCCTTACCTACTAAAATAGGGTTCGCATAACTCAATCCTACTTTTTCCAAATCAGTAATTAACAACTGTGCTTTTGCTTTTGCTTCTTCTACAGTTGGTGCTTTAATTTCTAACATTAAAATTGCTGCTGGATCACCTTCAATGAAAAATCTATTCTTAGATTGTGTTGCATTATTTTTTGTACAGTCTAAAATGATTTTATCCATCATTTCACAGGTGTACAAATTATGCTTCATTGTATTTTCAACATCATTTAAACAATCATTTATGCTTTTATAATGTGATGCTACCATTACTGCTTCAGTTGGCGGCAAATCGTCTAACTGCAACGTAATTTCTGTAGTAAAAGCTAAAGTCCCTTCACTTCCTGATAACAAATCACAAAAATTAAAATCACGCTCTCTTTTACCAAAAGTATTCGACCATAATAATTCATCTACAGCATATCCAGTGTTTCTACGATGAATTTCCGGTTTCGGAAATTCAGTTTCTATCTCATTTTGTACAGCTTCATCAGAAAGTTCCTTGTAAATTTCTTTATATAGCTTTCCTTCTAACGTGTTTAATTGTAATTTTTCTTGAAACTGCTCTTTAGTTAACCTTCCAAACTCAACATCACCACCATCTGACAAAATTGTTTTCATAGACACGATCTTATCACGAGTAACGCCATATTGTATCGATGTTGTCCCTGAAGAATTATTCCCAACCATACCACCTATCATACATCTATTAGATGTAGAGGTATTTGGCCCGAAGAATAATCCGTGTGGCTTTAGATATACATTTAAAGCATCTCTAACGACTCCTGGCTGAAGAGTTATTTGTTTCTTCTCCTTATCAAAAGAAATTATTTCTGTGAAATGTTTTGATACATCTACCACTAATCCTTCTCCTACGCATTGTCCCGCTAAAGAAGTACCAGCTGTACGTGGTATTAACGATGTTTTATTTGTGATTGCAAATGATATTAATTCTTTTAAGTCAGCTACATTTTTAGGATATGCGACACCTAATGGTAATTTTCTATATACTGATGCATCAGTTGCATAAATACCTCGATGTAAATTATCAAATTTTACATCGCCAGATAAATTATTTTTTAATTGTTCTAATTTCTTATTCATTTTTATAATCTATAAGGCTACTTGAAAAGTATTATATTGAGCTTGTCGAAATATTTTAACTCATTAACAATCACCAAAATTTCGACAGTCTCAGTTTAACAAAATCACATTTATTAGTTTTTTCAAACAACCACTTTAAACTTATAATTTCTTAATCGTTTACAATAACGGGCACAGATCTATCAAAATTAGTACTAAAGCAAATAAAAGAATCTGTACCACCCACCCCTTCTATTTCATGTATCTGATCATACAGAACACTTCTTAAATGATCATTATCTTTTGCATAAACTAACACAAAAATAGCATATTTACCCGACACAAAATTACATTCTGTCACTTCTACGATATCTTTTAACTTATTAACTACTTTATCAGCATAACGAGCCTCTTTAAGTCTAATTCCTACATAAGACTTGGTGCTATATCCTATTTTTTTTTCATCTAAAATTAGATCGGCTTTTTTAATTACCCCATCCTCTTTCATCTTTTTAATTCGCTGATGTACTAAAGAGTTCGAAATTTTTAAATCATCGGCTATTTTAGAGAAAGCCTTACGGGCATCAGCCTTTAAAGCTAACAGAATCTGTTTATCAGTATAATCAAGTTGACTCATTTAAACATTTTTTTTATCATAAAATAATCATATTGACATATTTAAAACACAAAACAAGTCGTATTTTAAAAATATCACCATCTAAGACACAAAATTAATTATTATTAACTAATAAAAAAACAAAAATGACTTAATTTTGCATTGTAAATAACAACTATCATGACAACAACACAATTATTTGACAAATTATGGAATGAGTACACAGAACGTACTCCTTCTGCGCAAAAAGTAAAAGATTTATTTGAAGCTCAAGGGAACACTACTATTGCTAACGATCACGTTGCTTTTAGAACTTTTGATGACCCAAGAGTAAACATTGATGTGTTAGCCACTACATTCCTTAATAATGGATATGAGTATGTTGCTGATTATCATTTCGAAAAAAAGAAATTATACGCAAAACATTTTGCTCATAAAACAGACAAAAATGCCCCTTTAGTATTCATCAGCCAGTTATTAACTTCTGAATTATCTGTTGAATTACAATCTATAGTAAATAACACTTTAAACACTGTTGATTTTGA
>Ga0105354_1001019_pt1 | contig 17319 bp, 20 predicted proteins | sample GOMGulsemesocosm_FD_83658 | JGI IMG/M metagenome (GOLD analysis project Ga0105354, IMG submission 83658) | Methane-oxidizing microbial communities from mesocosms in the Gulf of Mexico - GOM9B Gulf of Mexico | ecosystem: Environmental > Aquatic > Marine > Cold seeps | place: USA: Gulf of America...
CTGGTTTGCTCGCTGGCTTTATTATATTAGCTATCGATGAAGGCGATAAAAGTGTCGAGTTTCGCCGTATTGTAGTTGCCACTAAAGGGCAGGGGATTGGTCAATTGGCTATCTTGGCCATGGAGGCTTACTGTGTTGAAAAGCTTGGCTGTGATAGGGTTTGGCTGGATGTGTTTACTAGCAATAAACGCGGGCAGCATATCTATGAAAAACTCGGCTATAAACCCTTTAAAACCGGTGAGTACAAAGGGGCACAACTGTTATTTTTCGATAAAATATTATGACCCTAAGTGTTTTCTTCAATCCCTGTAAAGAGCAGCCCCATTACCCTTACGCATGATAAGTTCAAAACTAAAGCAACACTGTGCTTAGAGTGCTTAAGTTATTTGGGCGTTGTTGTTGCTTAAAACTATTTTATCTATCGAGCATATTCTGTCCTGAGCCAGGGCAAACTTGATGCAGTCAAAGATATTTCTGGCGGTTAAGTATCTTAACTCGTTGTGTTCTCTGCGCTCGTTCCATTCTTTCTCGATAAGCGGCGAAGTGTTTTCGAAGTTGGGTGGGTAGATAGAAATGACCCGAATACCGCTTGCCTTTAGTCGGTTGCGAAGCCTGTCTGCAAAGGTAGACTGGGCGGCTTTGGCGGCACTAAAAGCTTCATTACTGCTTGAGAGGCAATTATTATCTAAAGCAGCGGTAGAGTTAATAAACACTATATCGGGGTTGGTAGATTTTTTTAACAGCGGTAAAAAATGTTTGCACATTAAAAAGCTTCCTGTTGCAGTGGAGTTTATTGTCTCCACTATCTCTTCATCGCTAGCCTCTACAATACCTTTCGCTAACCAATACGAAGCGTTATTGATCAGAATATCTATGTGCGGCGTAAGCGCATTAACACTTTCAGCAAACGTCACAATATCAGCCGGTTTAGATACATCTACCTGAAAGGTAGAAATTTGTGCATTCGGCACAGTCTCTCTGACTAAATTGGCGGTTGCGTTGGCCTTATCTATGCTACGTGCGGACAAAAATAGCTCTGCACCCATTCTGGCAAACAATATTGCCAGAGTCTGACCGAAGTCCGGACTCGCGCCGCTGATAACAACTCTTTTATTATCAAAACTCATCTTTTCTCCTGGGGAATTGTACCGGTAATGCCCGGTTAAAAAGTTGAGTAGATGATAAATCCTCAAGTAAAGTTGAGGTAAAGAGATTTTTTTGAATTTTTTAAAACGGGTATTTTCGTGCAGTGGCTGCGGATAATCTACTAACAATGAGTTAAAGCCTAGAACTGGCGTAAGTGTCTATGTCTTGAATGACACTAAAAAGCCGTTTCAAACGCGCAGGACAAAGGTGTTTTCGCCACTAAATGTACATCTAGAAAACCGGATGCTTATGATTAGATCCGATCCAAATAAAATAAACTCTCTGGAAATTAGTGACGCCTATCTAGTCCACTAGATCTCTAAAGTCCCAAGAATTAATCCATAGTGTATGAATATTTCCACTCTAGTAAATAGGATATTCAAAATGATAAAATTTTTACTGATACAGATAAATGATTGACTAACTTCCAGCTGTAAAAAAGACACTCCCGGTGGGATTTAATAATTACTTAAAAGTGTAAGTGCTCCCTAATGAAGTAAAGTAATCCATGAATGGAGAGTTACTTTTGCACTAAATACCTTCGTGGTTGATAAAACGCTCACATTATAAATACGGATATTAATAATGAATGATTTACAAAGCTACAGTTCGCCTTGGATATGCAAGTAAACTACATTGAGAATGTCTATTCTCTGCACGGTAACATTCCACTTTCAATGGAAATGAAAGAAAAATTAGCCATGGCTTTGATAGACATTATCGAAGAAGAAATCAAACGGCTAAAGAAGGATATGCTCGATCAGATCTATGCTGATATCGAAGGCTTTGAAAAACAAGCGTAGAAAGATTAAAGATGTGTTTAAAGTTCAGTCAGCAATAGTTTTCATAAAATCTAAACATTGCAGTATAGACACGATATGTAACTACCTACCTGTCGGTCAAGGTGGTATTTTTTAGAGTGTACGGTAACCCCTTCTAAAATATACAACTCCCTTCCTCTGTAGCAATAGCTGCACCCAAAACATACTTTTGAATATTGAACACTTAGATGAAAAAGGTCATTTTCAGTTGACAAGAGACCGATAGTCTCTTATATTGCAAATAAGAGACCGGCAGACACTTAAGTGAGAGCTATGAATTGGCAGCGAGCTAGAACAGACGAGAAGAAGAGTGAGCGAAAAGAGGCTATTTTTAAGGCCGCTTTTGCCCTTTTTAAAAAGAACGGCTACGACAAAGTGAGTTTCAATGGCATAGCTGTAGAAGCAGGGTTCACTAAATCCAATATGTATCGGTACTTTAGTTCTAAAGAAGAAATCTTTTTGAATGTTTTTGCGGATCTATTTGAAAAATGGTTTGAGGATTGTAGTAATCAACTACAAAAGCTTGAACAAAACGAGACGATAGAGCACTTTGCAAAAACCTGGGTGATGACACTTATGTCTCATCCTAAGTTTCTGGATTTAACCCCATTGCTTTTTTTGTCCCTTGAAAAAAATAGTTCTTTTGAGCAATTACTAGCATTCAAAACCCAGGCTAAATACTTACTCTATAAAATCTCTATTGAAATCGGCAGGATTTATCCGGATATCCAGGGTGAAAATGCATTTAAGTTTCTGACACTTAGTTATGCGGCGACCGCCAATTATTGGGCTGCATCTACCCAGAGTGAGCCCCTTAAAAAAATCTATCGATTAGATGAATTCGCAGAGTTGAAGCCAAACTTTGAAAAAGATTTAACAACCTCGGTTGAAATAATTATCCGAGGAATAAAAGCAAGTTAGTTGAATAAAGAGCAGAACAAAATTGGCCACTAACAAAGCAGATGGCCAGGAAAAATCAATTTAGAACAAGGTAAATATTTATGTCACATCACACTGAAAAAGCAATTAAAGTTAATATTCCAGCAGCGAAAATTTGGCAAGTATTGGGGGACTTTAGCAGTGTTGAAAAGTTCGCAACAACCATAAAAACATCCCCTATTGTGGGTGATATCAGCTCAGGAGTAGGGGCAAAACGATTGTGCACCTTTAATGACGGATCAAGCTTAGTTGAAGAAATTATTGATTTTCAAGAGGGGCAAGGCTTTAAAATGGTACTTTCTGAGTTCTCACTGCCGCTAAAGAGTATGCATGCAGAAATGCGGGTAAAAGAGATCGATGCAAATACTAGTGAAATCTACATGGCGGCGGACTTCGTAGTAAAAGCAGGTCCTTTAGGCTGGCTGCTGGGACATCTGATAATGCGACCTGTGATGAAGGGCGTTTTCAAAAAACTGTTGAGTGGCTTGGCCTATCACAGTGTGACTGGAAAACCAGTTGGAGAAAAGTTGCCCGCTAATGCAGAACTGACTAAACTAATTCTCAATTAGTGCAGCGAATTAGGCCGGGCTGGAATTTAAGAAAATGAGTGGATATTGAGCTTGTTCAAAGCGTTTTAGTTGTATTAATTTATATTTGTAATAATTTTGTACAATTAATTTGTATTAGTGCAGTTGCTATTTTTAAGCAGCGCTTTAGGCTGACTATCGATTAGCTGTTCGCTGTTTGGCACATCTAATAACCACAGTTGAAGCTTGGTCAGCAGACTTTGAGGGTCAATGGGTTTTGCCAGATAATCATCCATACCGGCTTTTAGGCACTACTCCTTGTCACCTTGCATAGCATAGGCGGTCAGAGCAATAATTGATATATTTCTATTTCGTTCTCCAGCCCTCCCTGAGCGGATATTTTTGGTGGCTTCATAGCCATCCATTTCCGGCATATGACAGTCCATCAATACTAATTGATAAGGGCTGTCTTCGGGGGTTGAAGATAGTGCGTTTAGTGCTTCTATGCCGTTGCATGTTACATCAGCGGTTAAACCAAATGTTTTTTAAATACCCAACGCCACAGCTTAAATTGGTCGGGTTGTTAGCATGGAGAAAGAGTGCATCACAGTTGTGGATGCCCGTTACGTTCTAATCACAATATCAATATCAATATCAATATCAATATCAACCCCCATCCATTGCATACTTGTGTCTGAGTTTGTATTTTCATGTTGGTTTCGAGATCGAGCTCGTTCTAAACATTTTGTATGGCTATACCCAGCATCAGGTTGAACATTAGCCATAAACCTAGCCTAGATCTTTGCAGTTGAAAGAAAACTTGAGTGTCTCTCCGGTTCGATAAGTGTGGTAACTCTACAATTGATAGCATCATTGATGCATAAGGAGGGCGAGCCTGAAATAGGTTCCACTATAAATCGCTAGGCAATAGTTTCTAAGAATACCAAGAATTATTTATACAGCCTGAATGTGCAGATAAAATGTTTGCTATTTAGACTCTTTATCGGCCTGAGTAATCTTGATAAATAGTTGAAAGTAATACAATTATGGGAATACTTACTCCGGTGAGTTGTATTTACCTAGTTGTTCGTGAATTCGTTCACTTGAGCGGTGTAGATGTTTATACTATTGCTAAAGTATATTAGAGAATTAGAAATGATCTTTACAGAAGATGCAAATACAGCCGCTGGTTACTTGCGAAAAGCGGTTCCTAAAATGATCAAGCACAGTATTGTCCCCAACCCTTTTAATTTTACTTTATGGTATAGCTATTACTCTAAGCGCTTTCCTGAATTGAACAGTGAACTTGACTATATTTTAGATAGATTTGAAACTTGCCCGCCTGAGTTGAGTGAGCAACTGCTGCTCAAATATATCATTAAAAGAGATGATACCGAGCATAAAGACAGGGATGCATTTCAAAAAGCGATAGATTCTTTATTGGAGGACTTATCTGAAAATATTGGACAAACCGCGGCACAAAGTAACAGTTATCTTTCGGCCTTAGGGGAGAATGTTGCCGGCTTGGCAGATGCTAATTTGGATGACGCCCATGAGAAAATTCTGGATGAATTAACTGATAATGCGAACTCTCTGTGCCAGCTTAATGACGCATTACAAATAAAAATGTCTTCTGCGCAAACCGAAATAGAATCTCTTAAAAAGCAACTACAAGACAGCGTAGAGGAAGCCAATACAGATGCATTGACGGGTTTAAGTAATCGTCGCTTTTTTGAATCTGTTTATCAGAAATTTGTCGAGGAAGAAGGTGAGTTAGAAATCTCCTTGGTTATGATGGATATTGATAAATTTAAGGTTTTCAATGATACCCACGGACATCTTATGGGGGATCAAGTATTGAAGCTTGTGGGACGCCTGCTTAAAACTGAGTGTAAAAAGCCTATTATTCCTGTTAGGTTTGGAGGGGAGGAGTTCGCATTGCTCTGCCTTGGCGTCAATGTGCAGGAAGCAAAAGAAGTCGCGGAAAGATTAAGAGAAAGATTGTCCAGTATTGCGTTAAGTAACAAAAGGACAGGCGAAAAGATTTCGCCAGTGACAGCGTCTTTTGGCGTCGCTGTTTCAAAGAATATTGAATTGTTACCCGAGTTAATTGAAAGGGCAGACAAGGCGCTTTATCAAGCAAAAGAAAATGGACGTAATAGGGTTCAAGTAGCTGCTTAAGGTAATAAACGGGTGTGTCGCAAGCTATCAGAGTTATTCAAAGCCATAGCTTGCGATTTACGAGTGTGTTTTCATTACCTGGGATTGCCCCTCCCTGTTAACTCGATCCTTGTAGGTATTGAAAACACTATGACCAAGGGCTGTCACTTGTGTTATCTATTCAGTCCTTCCTCTACTAAGTAAATGAAACCTCCCATTCCCCTGTTAATTTTTATATATATTTTTGCCCGATTGGGCACCTTTTACTAACGGTACTTTTGCGGTAGTAGATTCAGTGACAATGTTAAGCGATTATTGGCACAAAGCTGATCACTATCCGTATCTTATAATGGCTGGCGAAGAAGTCGCTGGGTTTTCGCTTATTCGAAATTATCCGCAACTGGTCAATACCTATGATATGGGTCAGTTCTTTGTGCTTAGAAAATTCAAGCGACAAGGTATTGGCGAGGCGGCTTTTAAATTGTCCGTTCAAGCTCATCCTGGGAAATGGTTGGTTCGAGTGCTAGGGGATAATCTTGCTGCAAAGTCCTTCTGGAACAGAGTTATAGCATAAGTGGCGAAAGGTGAAATATGCTTTGCAAATGAAGTATACAAGCAGCGCGAAATGCAATTCATCTATTTTGAGGTGGCAGTATTACTCGCAGAAAATATGGCAAGTTACATACAGAATCCCGCACATGTACGGGCGAACTTGTGCGCAGTTACCGACTATGGTCTAGAGGTGATTGGCCAGCTGACAGATGATCAATCGGCCTGGGCCAATGCTATCACTGACTCTATGGATGAAAAAGAACTGCACAGTTGCCTTACCACTATCAGAGAGCTGATCCAGCGAATCGACGCAAAAGAGAGCTAACCCCTGGGTCGAAACTTCAAGCGGCCTTTTGGCTATATTGCTGCAACCATTGATACATTTGTTCGACTTCACTGCGGATAAAGTTTTCATCATTGAAAGCGCTGGCCAAGGTGGCGACACCTTGGCTGCGAGCCAATAAATGCATGGCTAAATTATCGGCATTCCGGCTGTAGCCTAAAGCCTGGAACTGCTTGCTCAGCCAAGTGCGAAACAGACTGAACAGTTTGTTGGCGTCTTCTTTTGCCGGGTGCTGCAATTTAGTGAGCTCAGTGGTAAGTGTACCGACCGGGCAGCCAAAGCGTTGGATTTTTGCCCGGTTCATTATCAGAATGTTGATGAAGCTGTGGATACGATCGATGGGTTCTACACTCTCTAACTGCCATTGCTCTAGCAGGGCTTGGGTATTACTCAAACGCAGATTGATCACCGCATCCAGAATTTCATCTTTAGACTTGAAGTGGTAATAAAAATTACCCCGGGAAATTTTCACCGCTTGAGCAATATTAGCGAAAGAAGTGTGTTCGAAGCCCTGCTGATAAAATAGCTGATCGGCCTCTGCAATGATTAAATCCCGCTTTGTCATACCACTCATCATTTTACCTTTTATTACGCCAGTGCTTGTTCGCTATGATAATACTTATAGTCGGTGTCGACTAGAATAATAAAGTTGGAAGTTGGAAGTTGTATTAAACAAGCGCTATTTTAAGTTGTCGGTTTTATCTTTAAAGTATTCACGCTGATAAATACTGCGTAATAGCTCTCGGCTAGCTGCATCGTACCATCTCAGTCGGTATTGCAAATAAGCTGGGCTTTGGCTCTCTTTCTTTAAGATTAAATCGATTTTTTCGATTAAAGTTTTGCCCCAGGCATTTTTGCTACAACCCACCACTACTTTTAAAAAAGCATCTTTTTGTGTCTCTTTAATTGCCAAACTAACAGTGGGGTCTTTTACCCCCATCTGTTTAGCTGAGTAAGCAATGATAGGCGGGTACTCAATGATATAGTCCAAGCGCTTTACAAATAGCATTTTGATCAGGTTTTCGTAGGTCGGATGTTTATTGAGGTGCTTTCGCCATTTGTGTTGCTCTATTAACTTGTTTAGTAAAGTGGAGTAACGCCCTGGGGTAATACCTCCGCGAAAAGCTTCATCGACGAGCAGTTTCTCTAGCGCGATCTGATCGGTATTTAATTTATCGGCCATACTTTTATGAACGATTAAACGGTGCGGTAGCAAGATACTATTCACTACCGAGTTAATGCTGAAGTTATCCGGTATGACAGAAGGGTGGCAAATGTTTTCACCATTCTCCCAAGCTCTCCTGACCCTGTATGTATTCATTACCACTCTTACGTGATTGTATTCAGGCATTTGACGGGAGAGCATAGAAATAAGTTCATCATAGATACCTTTGCCTTTGTCTTTACCTTCCAAAATGTAAAAGGGAGGCCAATCAACAACACGCCAGCGCACCGTCTCTTTAGCCGGTAATCGATCAGAAAATGCAAACATCAATAAAAATGCCACTGCAAAGATAGTTATCAGCTTATTTCTTTTTCGTGGTGGTTTCATGCAAAGCCTATTTGACTTGTTTCAGTGCAATTGTACCGCACAAAATTTATAGCGAGTGTAGGTCAACAATATAGGAAAATACGACGCATTATAAAATCGTGTAATTACCTAATTTAACCTTTTAGGCAAAGGAGCTAGCTGGGAAAAAATGCTCAGTTGACGGATCATTTTCTATTTGTTTTCACTAAGTAACTGCTGGAGCTTTCCAAGCTTAGCCCCCGTTTATCGCAGGCTAGTCTAATTTCTTCAGCGGACTTTTTTGCTGCTATTAAAAACCATTCGATCAATAACTCGGATGCAAGTTTAGACAAGTTTTTCTTACGTGATAAATAGTGGGCTCCTAGCAGCACAGGTTGCGCATTAGTAGCGGGGATCAGTAATCCATTGTTGAGTTTATCACTGATGTAGTGGACATTGGTTAAGGCGATACCGTAGCCGGCTACGGCCATTTCAATAGCGGCAAAGTCAGTGGGTAATTTCATCGCACTATTGATGGCGTCAGTAAAACTACTGGGATTAATGTGCATCAGTCTTGACCAGGTTTTCCAGTCGCTGGCGGTGGGTGAATTTAACAGCAGTCGCTGTTTCGGCAGATCGCGGATTTCTAATAAGCCATTGTTTAAATATTTTGCTGAGCAGACCGGTATCATCCACTCTTCCAGTAAAGGCTCTGCACCTTCTCGCTCCATTGGGGTTGTAGAATATAAAATCTCTAAATCATAATATTTTGGGCTGTGATTTTCCTGGCTGCCTGCACTCATCTGCACGGTCACATTAGGGTGCTCGGCCTCAAACTGATGAAAGCGCGGCATCATCCAGCTCATCGCAAAGCTTGTTGAAGTGTTGATAGAGATTTCTTTAGTCGACTTACTGACTTCATTAACCGCATCTAATATGATTTCAAAGGCTTGGGAGACTGCTGGGAGTATTTTCTCACCTTCTTGCGTCAGGGTTAATCCTTTGGCATTACGTAAAAATAAAGAAAAACCAAAATGTTCTTCCAGTATTTTAATTTGCTGGCTGACGGCACTTTGGGTAACAAAAAGGTCTTCGGCCGCATGTTTAAAACTCAGGCGCTTGGCAACAGCTTCAAAAGCACGAATTGAGTTTAAGGGGGGGATTCTTCGCATTTATTTTCCCTATAAATACATGACAGTAAAGGCAGAATATAACACTACAGGAGAAAAACAACTGATTTAAGACAACCCTTAAAATCATGCTGAAAGGGAGGCGATCTTAAATTGTCCCGTTTGGTTGATGCTCTTGTGGTTATTTCAAGTGGGTAGGAGGATTACAGCTGAAAATTTATGAAGACAGCGCGGGCGCTTAACTATATGTAACAGTATGTTGCTATCTAAGGTTACTTGAAACTTTGTTATTATCAGGTAGTGGGGCTGTGGTTTGGTGTTTTTTTAAGTACGCAGGTGAAAATACCACTAGGGCTAATAATGCGATGAATGAGGTGAAGTAAATTGCAGTTAATACCCCTGAGACGGGAATGATTAAGGTCATAACAAACAGGCACAATGCTCGCATCAGCATAACCCAGCCCTGTAGCAAAGCACCGACTCTGCCTATTTCGTCTGCAGTGGTTTGCTGCATCAACAGCGTTTGTCGCAATATCCTCACTACACTATTACTAAAACCAAAGGCGCTCGCCAACAGGATAAAACCCCAGTAGCTGGGAAAAAGCGCCTGGAGCAACGTGACCAGTAAAAACATCCCCAGTGAATAGAGCAATAGCAGTTCAGTATTGGTCGTTTTAATTGCAGTGGAAATCATCACCCAACCTCCTAAGATCGCGCCCAGTCCAAACAAGAGTTCAACAACTGCATAGGTAGCGCCACTGGCTTGTGGTAATTTGGATAAGGCGATGGGGTGTAATACGGTATACAGGATAATCACAACGTAGGGGAGTGATGAGACCAGCAGCATCAGTGCCAGTACCGGCTTGCGCAGAGCTATCTGGATACCTTCGTTGAAAGATTGAATAACGCTTTGCTTATTTAAAGAGAATTGTCTGATTGGGTATTTAATTCTGGCGATACAAAAAACCGCGATTATGTAACACACAACATTGCCTAAAATTATGATAGACAGTCCTAAATACTCCATCACCAGGATTGCCAGAACACCGGTGCTGACGGCGGCAACTTGATTTTCCACCTCTAATATTGAATTTACCCGGGCGTATTCATCGGCGGCAAACAGCTCTTGCACGTATGCTGTGCGCAGGGGGACATTGAAGGCGTAAAATACAGCACCTAAGCAGTAATAGACAATGAGTGACGCAATTGTGTGATCACTGAAAGAAAAGATAGCATAGACCAGCCCCAGACCCAGCAGAAAAGCGAGTCGTAAACCAATCATTAGTTTTTGTCGGGAGCAACCATCAATATAGGGGCCAATAAAAGGGGTCAAAAAAAATAAACAGATATTGACTACCGTCGCCAGTATGCCGAACAGTACTGACCCACCTTCGCCGGTCGCTAAAAACCAGGGAACTGCGATCATAGCAACCCCTGTACCTATTGAGGCCAGCGCATTTGAAATCAATAACAGGATCAGAGTTGGATTCGTTATCATGCTGCAATGTGTGCCTTTCGTTGTGCTACTAAATATAGTTGTGAGTGTTGCAAATCGTGATGCTCGTGGGGAATTAAGCTTCTGATAGCTAATTCCCTGACGCTGTACGTTGGACGAAAATGAATAGTCATTACCTTTACTCTGTGTTGATGTTGTCCAATAATTTTAGTTATTTTATAACTTTAGACAAACTCCTATTTCTTAACAGTAAATTAGAAATAGTAATCTAGAATAAAGCCATAATCCATAACGACTGCTAACGGATTACGACTTAATTGGCTGCTATATCTCACAGACAAGCGGGGCAGCTAAAGTCGCAATAATAGATCGTCGATAGTATTTATTAAGTGCTGCACGGTGATGAAATAGAGCAGATTGGTGGCTGCCCTCATTTCGCCAGTGTTGAGTATCTACGAGCAATAATTTTCAGCGCCACGCAATTCTAACCTGCTACCTCCATGCAAGGTTATCTCCGATAAGCCAGAAGACTAATTCGCAGACTCCTTACAGCCTCTGTAGAGAAACTCTGTATAATTGACAGAGTGTTGATTTTTCAATGCTTTCGAGGTGTTGCGTCATTGATGTTTTTAAGGTGCTGATATGCTTAGTTTTAGTAAATGCTTAATCTTCATTTATTGTGTTTTTAATTGCACTTTTCTAAATGCCACAGAAATTAAGATTGTCTATGCTAACCAATGGCATCCTTATTCAATGGGGAATGGCAGTAATGTAAAAGGAATTTTGCCTGATCTAATTGAGCAATTATTGACTGAAAAACTAAATTATAGCGTACGTCACATCGGTGTCCCCTGGAACCGCGCGCAAAGAATGGTGCGCTCAGGGGAGGCGGATGGCTTTGTAACAGCTGCAACAGCTGAGCGTCTAGGGTTTAGCAAAAGTGGCGCGCAAAGTTTGTACAAACTCAACTATCAAGCTTTTACTCTAGACAATACCCAAGTGCAACAGACCTTGCAAAGAGACCCTGACTTACAGGATAAAAGCAAATCATTGAGGTTTTGCGATGTCATTGGTAACGGTTGGGCCACTGCATTTTATAAAGCTAAAAATATAGAACTCCACACAGTGACTACTATTATCGGTTGTTTAAAAATGCTGAAGCGAAATAGACAAGATGTAGTCATTCACTCTGTAGATGTGATTGAATCAATTATAGCTAAGGAGCCCTCTCTAAATCTGATTAGCAAATCTCCTTATCTCTATGAAGAAGTTGACTTCTACTTGTTACTTTCAAAAAAATCAGCTCACCTTTTTCCTGTATTAGATCAAGTCGACGCGGTGTTAAAAAAGGGGCTTTAAGTAGCAAGATATAGTATTAGTGCTGCATCCAGCTGGACCTCTGCTGTATTAACAGTTGCGCAAACTGCTGTTGCACAAACCCCAGGGCATGTTTTCGTTTGTGTACTAATTCCAATTCTACATAGATATTTTGCACTTCGGGGCTGTTCAATAAAGGGACTAACTCCCCTATGTCCAGCTCTGCTTCGATTGCCTCGCGGTGTAAGAAACTAAACCCCAGCCCCTGCAATACCAGTTGTTTTAATACCAGGTTGTTAGAGGTGGTAATGGCCGGTACTTTCTTTTGTGCTTTTGGCAGAAGCTCACGGGCATTTTTTTTCACCCACTGGTTGTACGCTGAGTATTGGGCCGCGTAATCGAGTAGTGGCATGTCGAAAGTATCGGCGACACAGTTAGCTGCAGGGGCATTTTTTAAGTAGCTGCGAGAGACAACCGGGATCATGGCCTGGCGATATACCGCTTGTGATTTAAATAACTTACGATCCTGGCAGAACAGTTGCAGGCCAAAATCCAGTTGGTTAGTTTCTAGCAAACGTTCAATTTCTGCATCCTCAGCGATGGTCAGGGCAAATTCGACTTGCGCATACTCATGCTTAAAGATGCGGATCATCTCTGGTAAATAGTTAACAGCTTGTTCCATCCACAGACCAATTCTGATTAAACCCCGTGCCTGGCGCTTTCCTGACTTTAGCTCTAGCAGAGCATTCTCCATGGCCATTAATTGCGGCTTAAACAACTTATATAGGTTATCGCCATCTGCTGTAAGGGTAATCTTTGGTCCCTGACGATGAAATAAGCTTAGTTCCAGCTCATATTCCAATTGTTGTAACTGCAGTGAAATAGCTTGTTGGCTGCGCAGTAATCTATTGGCCGCTAAGGTGATACTACCGCTATCGACCACTTCTATAAAAGTGCGTGCTTTATTAAAATCCATTTTATCGACCGTTAGTGAATATTAGATGAGGAGATTTTAGCACAAGTTTTTTTAAATTAATTTGTAATATTTCTCGTTTTTAATTGTGATTATCGACGTGGATAATGACCTTGTTGAAAGCAATTATTTGAACAGACAAGGAACAGCAATATGAATCCAATTACTGAAAAAAGCACTCACAGAAATACTAGCGCCATAGTCATTATCGAGGCAACCTTCAATGCAAACGGCATGCACACTCCTGAGTTTAAAGAGTACTCACGACGCTCAAATGCCAATGGTGAAGCCCAGGGCGGGGTGGTTTTAGGTAAGTATCAGATTACCGATAACTTAGCAGAAGGTGAATTACCGCATCTGCTATTGGTGATCGAATACCCCGATAGTGAAAGCGCCCGCAATGCCTTTAGCAATGCAGAGTACTTATCGATATTGCCGCTGCGCAAAGTGGCTTTTAAGCAAGTAAAAATTTACACCACCAACAGCCTGCTGGCTTAACGACTATTATCAGATAGAGGAATAATCGATGAAAACTGAGATTAATGTAGCACTGACTTTGCTTGTGAGCACACTGCTCAGCCAAACGGCGCAGGCTCAGAGCTTTGGCTTATTTGGCATGTACCAAACTAAAGCCAATGACAATATTGTTGTGAACATACTGCAAGACAATATTCAAGGTTGTGTACTGCGCCGCCAGGGGGATTCTTTAGGGGCTCAGGGTGACTACCAACTGCAGCAAACTAATCGCTTCTTTTTATTAGAGTGTGAACAACCACAGCTGATAAAGCCCAGTAGCCAAGGGTTAATCAGCAGATTAGAAAAAAATAGTGAAAACCTAATGTTAGTTGAAGGGCCTATGCTGCCATTTTCAGATGTCGCTTTAGAGCAGCGAGGTGTTGGCCGCAGTTATATATTTAAGCTCAGTGATTACAATAACTTATCGCCGGTGCAACGGCGCAGCGATGTGCAAAAACTGTCGGCGAAAGCAGCCCAGCTGCCATATCACTACAGTACTGAAGCTTTTATGCGGATCACTGATGCCTATGGTCTGGCAAGACCTGATGAGCTGGTGGTGATCTATTACAACAGTACCGAACAAGGGCAGAAATTTCGCGATCAGAACCTGGATTTAATGCGCCAAATAGGCAAGTTTAATCAGCAGCATCTGACTCGCTTTAGCTATATAGGGGCGCAGTCAAACTTGTAGTATCGCGCCAGCATCCATTTGTAACTTTAGCCCATTAAATAACTAAAATTGCATAGTTGCACTGTAATAGAGGCTCTGAACAGACATTAGTCCAGAGTCTTTTTCATAACTGTAATTTTCAATATCGATCATATCACCCGCTTCATGAAGTGCCCTGAAACTGGCATCAATTGCATAGCATTTGTCATTTTATGCAAAGCCGCAATGCCGCGACGCAGATAGAATACTGCCTGAAAATAGCAATGGGATTAAAAGTAAAACTGTTATGCAAAAGATATTTACCCGTCGTGGGATAGTCAAACCCCTACTAATTCTCGGTGCTGCGAGCTGTGCATTTTTGCTACTCAATAAGGGTGCCCAGCTATTGCATATACAGGCATCCGACCTATTAGTGCAATGCTCGGCAACAGCGGTCGGAAACACTGATAAATTTGCTTATAGCGTCTTAGCAGGCATTGCCTCTAGCAAAGCGAGCGATACGCAAATGATGAATCCGAGTGTCGTATTAGAGCAATTTTCAAAAGCTTTGCAGAGTGACTTCTCAGCTAATAACGCCATCGATAGTTGTGAAGTGGTGGCCTTAGTGTATTTGAAGGTTTATCAATGACAGGATTAATTAGCGTTAATACCATTAGCAACCAGTCAATCCAGTCCTTGACCCTTAGCTTGATTGACTCTCAACCGATGAAAAGCACATCGCAAGTGGCTAAGTTTAAAGTGCTACTTAACCATCTGGTTTGCTACCTGACACTTAATACTCAGGAGTATTGGCACTTGTCGGTACATCAACTTGAGGGCAAGCATCATGCTCAGGTTTTTGGCTTGCTGCAGCACTGCAGCTCAGATGACTCGATCATCTTACAAGTACCTGAAAATCTCCTCAAAGCTTGGAACATATCAGATGTTAATGGATTAAGTGTAGCGCTGATCAGTATCTGGGATGACATTATTACTAAGGATATCGCCGTTATTTCTAAAGGCGCTGCTGGGGAAGTGTTGTTTGTTGAAATTATGAAGATCATAGCCCGGGGCTTGATCGATACAAAAGAACAGAATTAACCTAGATAGAATTTATAAGTTTAATCATTTACTACTCAGGAAATGTTATGAAAAGTTTCATCGTACTAGGCACACTGATGCTCCTTAGCGCCGCGGCTTCAGTTACTACTGTCGCTAATGCCACAAACAGTGAGATAGAGCATCCCGTGAAGAGCTTGTACAAGGATAGGGAATGTTCAGTGCTGGCAACCAAAATGAACCGCGAAGCCTTGCCCGAGATCACTATCAGTGGGCTTTAGCGGCCAGGGGCTGAAATATGCATGACAAAAATGCAGTTTAAAAAAGCCAGGGACAGAACTCTGCACCATTGGGAGTTTGTCGAAGAAAACATGGGCGCTGAAAACTTCCAAAATTATCTCAAGGCAGTGTATTACCCGCGGTGTAATTCAAGCAGGGAAAAAACCTAAATAAATAAGCACTCTATTGGCAATATCGAGAATGCCAAGAAGCCTATGTTTCATGTTTTTGATGAAAATAGAAAAGTTGGCGCATTGGGCACTTTTATTGTCACAGATTGCCGATTTTTGTCGAGCATCTTGGCCTAAAATACCCTCATAGATTAACCACTGACTACTACACGAGAGATCATCACATGCTTATTAAGATATTAGTTACCCTCACCATTAGCGCATCACTATTAATTCCTGCAACTCAAGCAGCAGCTGCTGGTATTGCACACAACAAGCGGGTGCACACACCGGTTATAGGAAAACCTGTTGTTAGCCCTCGCAGAGTGATGATGAAACGTTCACACTGGAATCGTCACAGTTACAACCGCGGTTTTTATGTGGCAGCCGGTCTTGTTCTGGGCTTAGTTATTGCAGATATCAACTCTGTACCAGATACCGGTGTCGTTTCTTTTGTCGATAATGGAGTGACGTATTTTGTGGTCAATGGCCAGAAGTGTGTAATTGTTGGCGGCCAGTTTGTCGCTGTAAGCTAACGTAGGACTCCCCCTTGATTTTGCCTCAGTACTCCTTGGTGTTGGGGCTTTTTTTGGCCTATCAAGTAATTGAACAGATAACCCGGTAAGAAAGGGAAATTCTAGCTTAGTTCAGTAATAAATAAACCCAGTAGGCGCATTGAGATAACTGATTAATGATGAGACGGTTTTTGAAAGCCACATTGATAATAGTCTTAGTTGCTATAGGTTCTGGTATCGCTGGCGTATCACTGTCAATGTTGGTTCAACCTTCAATAGAGGGTGACATCTTTATACCAGCGCTAGAGTAATATTTATCACCGCGCTCAGCTACAAGCGCATTTCAAAACAGTTGCGTTGATGGGTTTTGCCGGTCTTCTTCAACAATCGACATGATTTTTATGCCTTAGGTCGAGAAAGAGGGTAGCAGCTGAAGTCGTTGTCGGAGCAGCTCAAGAACGATTCTCGAGCTTAAGCTGCTGCAATGATAGTCTCTGTCGGCGAGAGTTTAACTCACTTAAACACTACCGTTTTATTACCGTCAAGAAACACCCGGTGTTCAATGTGCAACTTCACTGCGCGCGCAAGAGCAAAAGTTTCAGTATCACGACCCACTGCCACCAGTGATTCCGGGCTGTAAGTGTGATCTACAGGTTGAACTGACTGCTCGATGATTGGCCCTTCGTCTAAATCGGAAGTGACGTAATGAGCGGTCGCACCAATCAGTTTTACCCCGCGAACATGTGCCTGGTGATAGGGCTTAGCGCCTTTAAAGCCCGGCAAAAAGGAGTGATGGATATTAATAGCACGTCCCTTTAACTGGGTGCATAAATTGTCGGTAAGTACCTGCATGTAGCGGGCCAGAACGACCAATTGAGTGCCAGTCTCTTCGACGATTTCCATCAGTGCCAGTTCTTGCTCGCGTTTGTTTTCCTTATTGACCGGCAGGTAGATAAACCTGATACCTTCTCTCTCGGCCATAGGACGCAAATCCAGATGGTTTGAAACAATAGCCGTCACTTCCATGTTCAGCTCACCTTTGCGCAGACGGTAGAGTAGATCGTCCAGGCAGTGGTCGAATTTGCTTACCATAATCAGTACTTTAGTGGCGCTGTTGGCATCAAACAAGCTCCAGGTCAGATCAAATTTTTCAGCGACATCATTAAATTGTAACTGCAGATCTTCTAGGGTGCTTTCGCCTGATTCAATGTAGCCTACGGCGCGTAAAAAGAATTGACCACTCTCCTCATCGTCATA
>Ga0105354_1001023_pt1 | contig 17298 bp, 13 predicted proteins | sample GOMGulsemesocosm_FD_83658 | JGI IMG/M metagenome (GOLD analysis project Ga0105354, IMG submission 83658) | Methane-oxidizing microbial communities from mesocosms in the Gulf of Mexico - GOM9B Gulf of Mexico | ecosystem: Environmental > Aquatic > Marine > Cold seeps | place: USA: Gulf of America...
CTTGGTTCTGTATAAGAAGTTTTATTATTACTGTATATTTGCCCTAATGTAAATTAGGGCTTTTTTTATGATTAATTTTAACGGTAATTTAGAACTTCAGGATCATTTGTTCTCTAGTAATAGAGCATTTAAATATGCTGATGCTATTTTTGAAACTATAAAAGTAGTTGATGGAACTATTTTATTTTGGGAAGACCACTATTTTAGATTAATGGCATCCATGCGCATTGTCAGAATGGAAATTCCAATGGAGTTTACTATGGAGTTTTTAGAAAAAGAAATTTTAAAATTAATAGTAGCTAATAATTTAGCAAAATCTTCTGCGAGAATTAGAATGACTGTTTTTCGTAATGCACCAGGTTTATACACACCAGAACATAATGATGTAAGTTATTTTATGGAGGTAAAAGCATTAGTTGAGAAAAAGTACACTTTACTTTCTGATACCTGTGTGGTTGATTTATTTAAAGATCATTATATAACCCCTCAGTTATTATCTACGTTAAAAACAACAAATAGAGTTTTGAATGTGATTTCTGGTATTTTTGCAAAAGAAAATGACTTAGATAATTGCTTGCTTTTAAATAGTAATAAGCAAGTTGTGGAAGCAATTAATGGTAATGTTTTTTTAGTTAAAGGAACAGTAGTTAAAACGCCTCCTTTAAGTGATGGTTGTATAAAGGGAATAATGCGAAAGCAAATAATTGAAGTGATTTCTGAGTTAGAAGGATATACTGTGGAAGAAGCTTCTATTTCTCCGTTTGAATTGCAAAAAGCTGATGAATTATTTATAACAAATGTTATTCAGGGAGTAATATCTGTAACTAAGTATAGGAAAAAAAGTTTCATGAGGAATATTGCAATAAAAGTTGTTGCGTCATTAAACAAAAAACTAATTTAGTTCAGAGCAGGGTTTTCAGGAGAATTTGACCAGATGATGTAGTTTCCTCCTAATTCAATCATTTTCTCTTTCCAAAAGCTTGAATTGTATTTTTTTTCAATAATATTGCTTTGATATTTATTTTTTACAACAATCCAGGAATTATGGCTTAATTCGTTAAGTAGCTGGTTGCTATCCCATCCAGAATACCCCAAAAAGAACCTGATGTCTTTTTCAGAGATTCTGCCGGTATTAATAAGTTTACAAACTGTATTAAAATTACCAGCCCAATAAATCCCTTCTGAAATTTCTACGCTATCAGGAATTAAGTCTGGGACTTTGTGAATAAAATAAAGATTGTCTTGTTCAACAGGTCCTCCATTATATACAATAAAATCATGTGTGAGTTCTGGTAGTAGATCTTTCAATGAAAAATCAAGCGGTTTGTTTAGGATGAATCCAATTGATCCTAAACTTGTGTGTTCAGCTAATAGTATTACCGACCTGTTAAAAGAGATGTCTCCAGTTATAGATGGTTCTGCTATTAAGAGGTGTCCTTTTTTCAGTTCCAAACTTGTCATTTCCTACTTGTTTTGTTATTTAAAGCTATGAAAAAAAAAGCAAACGACATAATTTGTGTTTAAAAATATACAATAGCTTATAAAAAAAGCCCTTCTAAATGATATTTAGAAGGGCTTTTTATATAGTTACTAATCTATGAATTAGTTTACAGCTTTTCCTAAATCAGAACCTGCTTTGAATTTTACTACATTTTTAGCAGCAATCTTGATTGTTTTTCCTGTTTGTGGGTTTCTACCGTCTCTAGCAGCTCTATTAGAAACTGACCATGATCCAAATCCTACTAAAGAAACTCTGTTACCAGACTTTAAAGATCCTTCAACATTCCCTAAAAAAGATTCTAATGCTTTTTTTGCAGATGCTTTAGAGATTCCAGAATCAGCTGCCATTGCGTCGATTAATTGTGTTTTGTTCATAAGAATTGATTTTAAATATTTTAAATTATTAATGTTGGTAAATTCAGTTCTTACCTGAATTCCTCTACAATATTGAAATCATTTTGTTCTCATGCAAGTAAAAACACTGGAAAACACTGGTTTTGTTGATAACTTGAGACGATTGTTAATAAAACTACTTAAAAAACATTGTTTTTAAGTAATCCCAATGACAGCAAGGGTTTAGCGCATTATTGAGTTTTCTGTAAAGGAGAAGCCATTTAATAATGATTTTACATCCATTTTTTTCTTTCCAGGGAGTTGGAGTACAAGTAATTCTATGTAACCGTCTTTAACGGCTACTTTTACAGTGCTTTTGTCTGAAATGATTGTTCCGGTTTTTAAATTATGCTCTTCGGTAATTTTCATGGCCTTATAAATTTTTACAGCTAAAATAGTATCATTAATATATAAATCAGACCAAGCTGCTGGATAAGGACTTAAACCTCTTATTTTATTATGTATGACATTAATGGATTGGTTCCAGTCAATTTTACAGGTGTGCTTATGTATTTTGTAAGCTGTTCTAATATTTTCTACTTCAGGTTGGATGTATGTACTTATTGAACCTTCTTCAATAGTTCGAACAGTTTTTAAAACTAACTTACTACCTTCTTTCATCAAACGATCGTGTAGGCTACCTGCGTTTTCATCTGGAGTAATATTAAGTTCTTTTTGCATGATGATTTCCCCTGTATCGATTTTTTCATCAATAAAGAAAGTAGTGATCCCTGTTTTAGTTTCTCCATTTATTAAAGCCCAGTTGATTGGAGCAGCCCCACGGTAATGTGGTAGAAGGGATGCGTGTAAATTAAATGTTCCGTATTCAGGCATTTGCCATACTTGTTTTGGTAACATTCTAAAAGCAACAATTATTTGAAGGTTCGCTTTAAGAGTTTTCAATTCACTTAAAAAAGTTTCATCTTTTAAGTTAGTTGGTTGTAATACATTTAAGTTTTGTTTTACAGCGTATTTTTTTACAGCTGATTGATTTAGTTTTTGTCCTCTTCCTGCAGGTTTGTCAGGAGCAGTAATAACTCCAACGATATTATAATTGTTGTCAACTAAAGTTTTTAATGTGGCTACAGCAAAATCTGGTGTACCCATGAATAGAATGTTTAGTTTTTTCATTTGTTTGTGGAGTGTTTTATATGGTTTAATGCTAAAGCTAAAAAAAAACATTTCAAATTAACTTTAACTTGAAATGTTTTTAATGTATTCTAAAATTTGAAAAAATTATGAAAACAAAGCTTTTACTTGTTGTAGTTTTTGTTTCCAAGTTTCAACATTTTTCTTTTGTAATTCAATGTTTCTATGTACTTCTTTAACCATAGGATTGTCTGATTTTGCATTGGCAAAGAACCCTAGGTTGTTTTCTAATTGATTGATTTCTGATTTGATTTCATCAACTTTACGTTTCACAAATAATAATTCGTTTTCTAAAGCTCTTTGATCTCCTTCTAAGGCAGAAATTTTATTTGCATACTTAATTAAATCAGCCTCATTTTTATCAATATCTAATTGATTGAATAAGCTGTCAATAACTTTATTAAACGAATCATTAATTTTCTTTTTATTTCTTGGAACGAAACCTAAAGATTTCCAGTGGGCAATGTGGCTTTTTATAGTATTTATCTTTTCTGAATGATCTCCTTCCAAAGTAATATCAGTTAAAGTAGCTAAGTAAGCTTCTTTAGCGTTGAATGCTTCCAGTTCAACTGCATTAGCTTCATCTCTTTTTGCGTGTAATCTGTCAAAATAATGATTACAAGCATCTTTAAATTGTTTCCAAACTCTATCACTGTCCTTTCTTGGCACATGACCAATCTTTCTCCAGTCTGCTTGAATTTTTTTCATTAACGGAGTAGTAGTTGAGAAGTCATCGCTGTTGCTGTTTTCTTGAGCTAATGCAACAAGTTTTAATTTTTTGTTTAAATTTTCTACTTGATCTTTTTTGATGTTTTTGTAGAAAGTATTCTTATTTTTATTAAAGTCTCTAACTGCTTGCTTAAAGCTGCTCCATGTTTTTTCAGTAAGCTTACTAGGTACTTTTCCAGCTTTGAAAAATTGTTCTCTCAAGGCTTCAATTTCTTTTATTTTACTTTGCCAATCTTTATTGTTTGTGATGTTATGAGTGTCAATAGCAGTGATTTTGGCAATTATTTCATTTTTTACAATTAGGTTTTGTTCATAAACTTTGTCAATGTTTGCATAATATGCTTGACGTTTATTGTGAATTATTTTAGTTGCAGCACTAAATCTATTCCAAATTTCTTCTCTATGTTCTTTTCCAACTGGTCCAATATCTTCCTTCCAAACTTTATGTAAAATTTGTAATTCTCTAAAAGCATACATCACATCATTATGTTGCGATAATTCTTCTGCTCTAGTAGTGATTTTTTGTTTTTCTTCTAAATTATGCTTGAAGTCAAGGTCGCGTAAATCTCTATTTAGGTGCAGGAAATCATAAAAACGTTCAACATGATGATGGTAGGTGTTCCAAACTGTATTGTATTTGTCTCGAGGTATAGCTCCTGCGTTACGCCATGCTTCTTGAAGTTCTTTAAAATGTTTGTAGGTTGTATTAATATCTTCCTCAATATTTAATAAACCTTTTATCTTTTCAATAATTTCATTTCTCTTGGTAAGGTTGTTTTTTAAGCCTTGTTCTAAATTTTTGTAATATGTATTACGTAAGGTTTTGTATTCACTATAAACCTTATTGAAATGGTTTTTTGTATTTGAAGAATACCTGAAGTCGATAATGTTTCCTCCTTCTGCTAGAAACGCTTCTTTTTTAGTGTCTACTAATTCAGAGTATTTAGCATTAAATTCTTCTTTTAACAAGTTAAACTGTTTACTTATAGCCTGAACAGGGTGGTTTTTTACTAAAGAAGAAAATTCTTCAACTAAAGTATCCATGTCCATTGCATGGTAATCTTTAGTTTCTATTTCATGTCTTTTTGAATTGTCATGATCCTCTGCGTCTTCTGCATTTGCATTGTCAATTTCTTGTAATGGATCATCTTGTTGTGTTTGCGTTCCAACTGTAGGATTCGTAGTCGCTTCAGTAATTTTTTGTGTTCCTTCTGCTTCTTGCAGGTTATCCGTTTCTGACATAATAAACAATGTTTATGTGTTATGGTTCTTAATTAGTTACTACTTTAAATGGTAACTAAAACTATTTCAAGGCGAAAGATACTAAAAACTTGGTGTATACTGAAATAGAACTTGAATTCGAAATGAAAAAAGTGAGATTGTAAAACACAAGTCTTAATTTTAATTTAAAATGTTTAGGAGTAAAAAGTTTATAAATTTAACTCAAAATCGAATCTAAAGTTGAATTATACCAATTAAATTTCAGTGAGCTCATACGGAAATTGAATTATTTTAGATTTAGTTGAGTTTAAAAATATGAGCATAGCCTTAGTTATGGTTATATTTTTAAGCGATAAATAGATTTAAAAGAAACTATTTAATTGTGCATTTTGATTGGTATTAGTGTTAAATCTATAATTATTTATTCCATATTTCCCAAGCTTTTTCTGCTTGTAATTCTAACATTCTTAGTCCATTAACTGTTGTTGCTCCTTGTTTTTTTCCTTTTTTTAGAAAAATAGTTTCTTCTGGATTATATATTAAATCGTACAGTAAGTGCTTATTAGTTATGAACTTGTATGGAATGTCTGGACAGTCCTTAATGTTGGGAAATGTTCCCAATGGAGTACAATTGATAATTAAATGATATTCCGCAATTATTTCAGGGGTTAAGGAGTTGTAATTATAGATTCCGTTTGTGTTTCTTGAGACAAATTGATATTGAATGTGTAATTTTTTTAAAGCGAAAGCAATAGCTTTAGATGCTCCTCCTGTACCAAGAATTAAAGCTTTGTTGTGGTGTTTTTTTAAATAAGGAGTAAGTGATTTTCTAAATCCGTATTCGTCTGTATTATATCCTTTTAACTTTCCTTTTTTACTAATACGAATTGTATTTACAGCTCCAATACGTTTTGCTTTACTGTTGAGTTTGTCTAGGTGTGTAAAAATAGCTTCTTTGTATGGAATGGTAACATTTAATCCTTTTATATTCGCGTCTGATTTAAATATTTTAGGTAAGTCTGTAATTTTTTTTAAATCAAAGTTGGTATAAGAACAATGATCTATTCCTTCTTTATTAAATTTTTCCGAAAAGTATTTTTGAGAAAAAGAATAAGAAATATTTCTTCCTATTAGTCCGTATTGTTTATGTTGTTTTTTTGTTTCTGTGTCCATACCATTCAAGAGCTACAATTATAATAATTCCAAGGCAAATATAACCAATAGCGATTACTGTTTCCTGATTGAATTCAGGAATATATCTTTTATAATCTGCTATAATTTTTTCATGATTAACATTCATTTCAAAAACACCATTAATATTGGTTTTGTAAATAGTGTTTTTCCATGGCCAAACAACTCCTAGTGAGCCAATAATAAAGCCTTTTATTACCGCAATTGTTTGAAATTTATATTTGTTTAATAAGTGATTCATTACATGAGAAAATGTAACCATTCCTGTTATAGAACCAATGGTGAAAACTGCTAAAACTAAAAGCATTCTCATTCTGATAGGGTCATTTATAAAACTGAAATCACCAGATAGTATACATGCGAAGCTATCATATAATGCATTTACTGAGTCAATTAAAAGGAGTACATAGTTTCCTAATATTATTAGTATGAAGGAGCCTGATAATCCGGGGAGTGTCATCCCTGAAACGCTAATAATACCACAAAGAAAAACAAACCATAAAGCGTCATTTTCCATAACAGGGTCAAAAAAACTAATCGCTAAACCTATTATTGCTCCAATAATTAAGTAGGAGATTGATTGAAAGTTCCATTTTTCAAATCGCTTACTTATGGAATATATAGAGCCGAGGATCATTCCGAAAAAAGCGCTCCAAACATTGAGTTCGTAGTGAATGAGTAAAAAGTCAAGTAGTTTTGAAACGGTAAAAAAACTAATGAGCATTCCAAAGATAATTGTTGCTAAAAATTGTCCGTTTATATATTCATAAAACATTTTAAACCTACCATTGAATAATAATTTGAAGGCAGTTTTGTTTATGCGTTGTAAGGAGTAAATAAACTCTTCATAAAAACCTGCAACAAAAGCAACAATACCACCTGATACTCCTGGGACTTTATTGGCAGCTCCCATGGCAATACCTTTTAGTACCAGTAGAAAATAATCTAGTGTTTTTCTGCTTGTGTTCATGTGTTCGTTTTCGAGCCTATTTTTTCTAAAATAATGATACTAAAAAAACCTATTCCCATTAAGAGTACGGCGTAATTTATTTGTGCGTCTAGTTGATATAATTCAGTAAATTTATTAGGTGATATACTTTGTTGTAAAACAGGAATTTCTACTCCTTTAGAATTCATTCTAGTAGATAAAGTTTCTTTCCAAGGCCATATTTTATTTAATGATCCAATAATAAAGCCCGTTAATATTGCTAAGGTTGTATTTTTATGATTGTTAAATAGCCATTTTAATAATTTACTAAAGCTCAATAGCCCAACAATAGCTCCTGCAATAAATATTAGAATGTTTTTGATATTGAAATCATGAAAAGCATCGCTTAAAGTTTTGTAAGCGCCTAATAATACTAATATAAAAGCTCCTGATATACCTGGTAGTATCATTGCGCAAATTGCAATGGCTGCAGCTAAAAATAGAAAAAGGGGGTTGTCATTATTCGTTAAAGATGGTAATGTTGTGATATGATATGCTAAAAATGAAGATATTAAAATGGATGTAATAGCAAGATAATTCCAACTTTTAATTTGCTTGGCAACGTATAATATACTAGCTAAAACCAATCCGAAAAAGAATGCCCATATGAGTATTGGGTGGTGTTCCAATAGGTATTTAGCTAAACGCATAAAAGAGACAAAACTGATAAAAATTCCTATGAGCAAGGACAGTAAAAAATTTCCATTTACTTGTTTCCAAACGGATTTAACTCCTTCATTTTTAAGATTTTTTAGTAAAGAAAAGTTCACTTGGCTAATTGACGAGATTAATTCTTCATAAATTCCAGAGATAAAAGCTATTGTTCCTCCTGAAACACCAGGAACTGCATCTGCAGCACCCATAGCCATTCCTTTTAATGTTATAATGAAGTAATTGAATAAATTTCTTTGCATTTTTTATGTCTGAATTATAATAACTTGTGAAACTGTTTCTTTTTTACAATATTTAGCTTTAATCTTGAAAAAAATAATTCAATTTAATTATTTAATAGTTGAGTGAATATAACAAAGTTAGTTTATTTCTGGTTACTTTCAGCTTTAAAGGTCAGACATTTTTTTATGAAACTTGTAGTAGATCTTAGAAATTATTTTGAGATCAAGTATAAAAAAAATAGGTTGTTTTATATTTATAAAACAGCCTATTTTAAGAATTTAATTGTTGTTATGGTGTATTAGTAATTTTTTAGAATATCCTGTACTGATTGTCGAATTATGATGTCAGGGAATAATTCTTCAAGAATAATGATGTAGTCTTTGTTATTCTTAAGTCCATTTACTAAGTGATATTGTCCTTTTTCAACTTCATTCAAGGTGTAGTATAACCCTGCTAATCGAAATTCTAATTCTGCTTCTTCAGAGTGAAATTCCAATCCTTGTAATAAATTTTGAATAGCGCTATCGTTTTCTCCAAGAATTAATAAAATATCAGCTCTGCGATTCCAGATTTCAATTTCATAGTTTCCTAGTTCAATTATTTTTTGATATCCACGTTCTGCTTCTTCATAAAAATTCATTCGAAAGTTTATTTGTGCATACCTTTTCCAATAAGAGATATTTTGTTCATCAATATCAATAGCTTTGTTGATATAGTATAATGCTTTTGGATGGTTCTTTAACTTGTAATAAAAGTCAGTTATTGCTTCCCATCCCTTGTCTAATAATGGGTCTTCATGAACTGTTTTGTAATAATATTGAATAGCCAATTCAGTATTGTTTAGCTTTTCATAGCAGTTACCAATACGTAAATATGCAAATGAAGTAGGGTCATCAAATTCTAATGTAATTAGGTAATTTTCAATGGCTTCATTGTATTTATTTAATTGTTCTAAAATTTTCCCCTTTTCAAAATAAGCACCTATAAAAGTATCGTCAGAAATGATTGCAAAATCAAAAGCTGCCAATGCTTTTTTATAGTCATTCTTGTATAGGTACTGCTTTCCTAATTGATGCCAACCTACTTCAGAGTATGGATTGTTTTCTAAAAAATCATTTATAAATCCAATTGCCTCATCCGGTTGCTCTAAAAAGTCAAAGCAATAAATGATATTATATAATGCTGCATAATCTTGGTCATCTTCTTGTAAACATTTTTTATAGGATTCTTTAGCAGCTTCAAAGTTTTCTAAATAAAGATATTCGATACCAAGTAAAGAGTAAATATCAGCCCGTTCATTAGAAAAACTTAAGGCGATATTTAATACCTCAATGGCTTTGTTATGTTGGTCTCTTTTAGAATAAATTGTGGCTTTTTGAATAAATATTTCTTCGTTGTTTGGTTCAATAAGGTATAGTTTGTCTAGAAGCTTTTCTGCTAAATCCAGTTTATCCTCAAAAATATAAAGTTCTATTTTAAAAAGCGTTAATATAATTGATGATGGGTGTTGTTCTAAGCCTATTTTTATTGCTTTTTTTGCAAGAGCAACTTTACCAATTTCTAAATAGTGTTGAATGATGTTTTCAAATTCTAGAGAATCAAAAAAGAAAATATTATTGGTCTTCAACATTTTCTCAAATTTAGTAATCGAGAAGTTGTATTCGTCATCATGGCTTAATTGCATAGCATCTTCATTTTGGTTACTACTAGCTATCTGGTATTATAAATTTAGCGTAAAGTATTATAGTTATAACTTGTTTGTCACAGGAGTTATTCACAACTTAATTAACAGTGTTGTATAGTAAATTACAATAATTAAGCCATTTTTGGTTGTATTTTGTTGAGAGTGTCAATGATAATGTTGCATCCTTCTATAATTTCAGCGTTAGTAATGGTTAATGGAGGGGTAATCCTAATTGCTTTTGGTTCAAATAATAACCAAAATAAAATCAATCCTTTCTCTTGACAGTCAAGGATAATTTCGTTACAAATTTCTGGTGTATCAACTAATAGCGCTAACATAAGGCCTTTGCCACGGATCTCCTTTATGAGTGGATGAATTAAATGTTTTTTGATTAAGGCTTCTTTTTCTAAAGTCTTTTGTATTAGGTTAGTTTTTGTAATTTCTTGTAGTGTTGCTAATGCGGCGGCAGCTATGACAGGATGTCCGCCAAAAGTGGTAATGTGTCCAAGTTTTGGTTTGTCCTGTAATAATGTCATTAATTCAGTTGAAGTCGAAAATGCACCTATTGGCATTCCGCCTCCCATTCCTTTTCCCATAACAAGAATATCTGGGGTGCAATCGTAATTTTCAAAACCAAACAATTTTCCAGTACGTCCGAAGCCTGATTGAATCTCGTCTAATATTAATAAGGCTCCAGTTTCTTTGCATTGTTGTTTTACAAGTTGCAAATATTTATTTTTTGGTTGAATAAAACCTGCAGCGCCTTGAATAGTCTCTATAACTACAGCAGCAGTTTTAGAAGTTATTTTTGAAATATCATCTAAATTATTGAATTCGATGAAATTTACATCAGGTAATAATGGTCTAAAAGACTGTTTACGTTCTTCATAACCCATAATACTCATAGCTCCTTGTGTGTTGCCGTGATATGCATTTTTAGCAGAAATGATTTCGCTACGCCCAGTTGCTCGTTTTGCAAGTTTCATAGCACCTTCAATAGCTTCAGTACCTGAGTTTACTAGGTATACTTTTTCTAATGATTTAGGGAGGTTATCGGCTAATAGTTTTGCAAGTTTCACTGCGGGCTCTTGAATGTATTCACCATAAACCATCACGTGTAAATATTTGTCAACTTGAGTTTTTATTGCATTGATTACTTTTGGGTGTTGGTGGCCTAAGGAGCATGCAGAAACACCAGCTACAAAATCTAAATATTGTTTTCCAGAAGTACTATATATATAACTTCCTTCAGCATGAGATATTTCAAGAGCTAATGGGTGAGGAGATGTTTGTGCTTGGTATGTAAAGAACTCTTTTTTCATGTGTTGTTTTTTTAATGATCACATGTAGCCTAAAGTGTTTAAATAATAAGCTAATGATTAATTGTAATATTTAGGTTTCATAATACTATTTTTTAATACTATGTTTAGTTTAATCCATTTTTTATTGTTTACTGAAATCTCAGAAGCTTGTTCTGGAATAATTTAAAAATTAACTTTTTCATAACATTGTAATGGTTGTTATGTTCCAGTTAAAAATACTTAATAGAGTGCTTGTGTTTTTTGGGTTTTTAACAACTAATGCAGTTAATTGTGATATAATTTTGACTACTATACGTTTTTCTCTGAGTTTTTCAGAGGAAATTAAATTTTTTGATAGTTTTAAAGTATCTTTCTCTTTAAAGTTTAGTTCACAATGACAAATTGTTTCTTCACATGTACACCATGAGATAAAAGTGTCAAAATCTGAATTTGTAAACTCTTTTAAAGTAACCATTTGTATTGGGGTATAAAATTACAAGCTAACTATTATTTATTTGTCTTAAACGTTTTTTTTCGCTGTGATCGGAACTTTTTTTTAGTAAATTCAGGTCTTTTCTTAGGAGTTATTTCTGATTTCTTTTTAGCTGATTTTTTTAAGGGTGATATACTACGTAATTCATTATCCACAGGTTCTAATATACGTTCTTCTAAGCCCTTTATTTTTGGTAATATTAACGGAGGATCATCTTTGAATAAATCAGCGACTGAAAGTATACGTTCATCACCTCTCCAGTTAAATCCACGAAGTTTTCTAGCGTTTTTTGGATACATAGAATCAGGTGTTAACTCTCCTTCAGGGGATCCTACATAAGTAATTTCTTCTATTTGGTTGTCAATAAATTTGATATCAATATTACTACATAATGTTTTACTAATTCCTATGAGATGTTGATCTTCATTCCTAGAATATTGAATATGAACGGCATTTTTGTTAATATTTACATTATAGAGTTTGTTTTCATCATTGAACAAGCCAATTAGTTCTTTCCCTTTTACTTGGTTAAAACCACTTATAGAGTCTTTATTGATTAAAAACGCATTGTAGAAAACTTTTAAAGAGTCTAGTTTGTTGGTTTTTAAATTATTCAATAATTGAATAGTGTCACCAATCATTTGGCTATCTCCTGACCACAATACAGGTTTTCGTATTAATTTTGTGATTCCTGTTTTTTGGTTGATATAAATGGAGTCACATTTACCATTTATATCTAGCTTATAAAGCTTAGCATTTTTATAGCCTCTAATAATTCTGTTTTCAGGTTTTCCTGTAACCATAAGTGTATCTGCATGAATGTAGATAGAATCGTTTTCTTGTAATGATTTTACAAGGGCTTTTTTAGTAATAAAAACAGAATCTTTTTCTTTGAAAATTTCAGCATAATGGCCAGTAATAATGCTATGATTGACTGTGTCGGTAACCTTAATATTGTTGGTAGCAGAAGCGAAATGTTTCTTCTGATTGAAGTACATACTATCTCCCTCAAATATTCTGTTATTGTAATATATTTTTGAGTTTTTTACAAAATACCCTAGGTCGGCATTAGTATCGTAGTAGCCTCGTTCACAGTGAATGGTTGTCCCTTTGTGTTTGATGACTGACTTTCCGTACATGTAAGCAATTCCTGAATTTGAATAAAAATCAAGATGACTTGAGTTTAAGGTGTATTCAGGGTTTTTAATATCAACATTTCCTATGAATTGATATTTCTGGCTGTCCATAAAGTATCTACCTATGACGCTATTGATGATGTTTTTCTCATGATTAACAACCCCCCCAGTATTGTAATATGCTTGTTGTTTTAGTTTGTCAAAATATAGCGTATCAGTACGTAAGGTAGATTTTGGTTCGGTTAAAAGCACATCGCCTGCGGTAAAGGCTAATTGAGTTTTTCCACTGTAATTAGCTACTTTGCTGGTAAGTTTTATAGTATCACCTTGTTTGATAATGACTTTTCCAAAAGCAGCAATAGAGTCTTCTTTAGCATAATGAAAAGCTTTGTCACACCACATTTCTATGCCGTCATGCTCGATATATATTTGTTTTCTACTGTTTCTGGTTAAAATGGTAGCCCCTGGGTATTCTGCTTCATTTTTATCATAATAGGGTGCTGTTACTCTGATTTTCTTTTTTTCTTGAGAAAAACTTAACATGCAATTGAAGCATATGAATAATAGTAAATATGTAGAAAAATGTAATTTCAAGTGTAGTAATTTTATGTTTCAAAAATAGCTAAAAAACTTAGTATGTGATGATTTTTAAGAGGATTTTAGGAAATCATCTTTGCTTTATAAAAACAGCAAGCCGCTAATACATGATTTTCTTGTCTAATTAGCGGCTTTTTTTTTATGAGGGGAAAAGTTTGTTTAGCCCTTCATCCATGCATTTCTTAATACAACACGCTTATCTGTTGCAGGTAAATCATCAGGGGTCAAAGTGTATGTTTTACCCATTGGCTCGATAACTTTACCTTCTAAAGTAACTTCTTTACCTTCTCTTTTTACTACCATTTTAATTGCATCCCCAGGGGTCCATGCAAATGATGCGCCAACTAAAGCTTGAATATTAGTAAGATTGTATTCAGTATTATTAATAGAAACTAATCTGTCATTTGGTTTCACACCTAATGTAGTTAAGAATGAATTGGTGCTCTCTATAAAGAGTACTTCTTTTGTTTTTTGATCTACAGAGATGTATGGTGTTTGCATATCTTTAAGTAAATAACCAGTTTTACCTTCTTTACTTTGTATGCTTAACCCTAATTTGTCAAAGAATTTTGTATAATCAATTGGGGTATTACCAACCACGTGAGTATTGATAAATGTTCTAACTTCTGGGTATGTTAATGCTGTAATGTCATCAAATAATACAGCATCAATAAATGGCTTTTCTACACCGTATTTAGTAGATAGTTTTTTCATCATATCTAAAATACCATGTGTTCCGTTACTTTGTTCCCTAATGATTAAATCAATACACATTCCTATTAATGCTCCTTTTTCGTATACATTAATGTAGTTCCCTTTATATGGCTCTTCTAAAATGTTTTTACTCATTTTAGTGAATGACATAGTATCATTAAAAGCTTTTGAGCCATTTACTTTGCCTAGAATACGTTTGTAAAATTCATATTCATCAACTAAACCTTGGTTTACTTGAAATAAATTAGCGAAGTACTCCGTTACACCTTCATACATCCATAGGTGTTCAGACATTTTTGGATTATTATAATCAAAGTTATGAACTTCTTCGGAGTGTACGCTCAATGGTGTTAGAATATGGAAAAATTCATGAGAAACCACATCTTTCATAGATTCGGCTAATGCTTGTGCAGGCATTGCTTCAGGAAACACCACAGTTGTTGATGTATGGTGTTCTAAGGCTCCAAAACCATTCGCGTCATTTTGCATGCTTGACATGTATAGTAAAATACAATATTTTTTAGTAACGTTAACGTTTCCTAAAAAGGCTTTTTGAGCAAGCATCATTTTTTCCATTTCAGCTTTAAGGTCAGTTGCTTTTAGTGTATTGCTAGGGGAGTATACACTTAAAAGAATTTCCATATTCCCAATTTTAAATGTCGCGTTATTTTCTGGAGCGTACATTATTGGATTGTCGGTAACTTCAAAATATCTTTTAGTAATGAACGTATCATTGTCTGCTGAAATATTAGTATCGGTTAATGCAGTGTTTCCAATAAGATTGCTAGGATGAGCAATGTTTAAAGTATATGGGAGTTCTTGATGTTCTTTAAAATAACCAACGAAACCATGTAGGTTAAGCATAAAGTTTTTTCCTTTTAAAATATTTGTTCCGGCAGGAGAAAAGATATCATGAGTTTCTTCAGTATCGTATGTGTCATTTACTAAGTAAGTGATTTTAGCAATAGATTTAGCGTTATTGATTTCCCATGAATTGTCATCGACATGAGTAACAGTTAATTCATTTCCGTTAACATCTAATGCTTTTAAATTTTCAATATACTTACCGTAATTGTCCGTAGAATATGTTCCGGGAACAGTTTTTGGTATGTGAAAAGTTGCGGTAGTTGTTGTAAAGCGTATAGGGGTCATTTCTACTTGAACCTTGTCATCAATTACATTATTTAAATCGATATTCACAGTTGTTATTGCTGTTGTTTTGTTTGCAATAGTAGAGTTTGTTTTTTGTGTTTTACAAGCTATCAGTAATGATAACGATAAAACTGCAAGGCTAATTTTCTTCATTTTGGATCTTTTTAGTTCTAGATAAGACTTTCATATGTCAATTTTGTTACAATTTTTAATAAAATTTTAACAAAGTTAGCTAAAAAACGATAGTTTAAGAATATAGTATAAACAATGGTAAATAGCTTATATGTTTAAAACGTGCTATATTTGTTTTGAATTAAAACAAATATTAAGATGGAAAAGAGATACTATTATTCGTTATTAATATACTGCTTTGTTTTTGGTATTGCTTCTGCTCAGAAGTATAAAAAGATGATTGAATCAGAAGCTTTTTCAGTTACAGAAATTCAACAGGCTGCAGAACATCATTTTTCTGTTGTAGGAACTGGAAAGGGAGTAGGTTATAAATCTTATAAAAGATGGGAAAATAAAGCTTTAATGTTGATGGATGAAAATGGAATGTTAAAGTCTCCAAATTTTTATTATAACGAATATGAAAGGTATCATCAAGAGGTTAATTCAAATGTTTCAAAAGCGGCTTTTCAAGGGGCTTGGGAGCAATTAGGTCCTACAACTTGGGATGACTCTAATTCTGACGGATGGAATCCAGGTGTAGGAAGAATTACATCTATTGGAATTGAGTTATCTAATCAAAATCATATTATTGTAGGAAGTCCAGGAGGAGGAGTTTGGAAAACAATTAATGGGGGAGGAAGTTGGATTGTTTTAAGTGATAATTTAGCTAATATAGAGGCGTATGCCTTAACTATAGATCCAACATTAAATTCAACGTATTATTGGGGCTCTACTGCGGGTAATATATACAAATCAACAGACAGTGGGGCAACTTGGGCCTTACTTGCCGATGTTGGAGAAGGTGTTGTGAATAAAATTTTAGTACATCCTACTAATTCAAATATAATGTTTTGTAGTTCGACAGGAGGGATTTTTAAATCTATAAACGCAGGTGTTAATTGGTCATTAATTCATCCTGGAGCCACTTACGGTTATGATATTGAGTTTAAGCCAGGGGACACTAATACAGTATATGCTTCTGGGGCTACGTTTTATAAGTCAACAGATGGTGGGTCAACATTTTCTGCTCCTGAGGTTTTTACACAATGGACGCAAGAGTATATTAGCGGTGGAACAAACTGGACTATTGCTTCAGCGAATCAAGACGGTACAATAGCTCCAAAATCGGGTAATGGAATGGGGCATTTTTATAAAGGTAATTTTAATGATGAAACCACACGTTTAATTTCCAACTCAATAAACTTAACAGGAGCTGTTAATCCAAAATTAAAATTCTCATATGCTAATGTTAATTGGGATGGGGATGTTGATGAGATTAAAGTATTGTATAAAACATCATTAGCAGGATCATGGACAGAACTAGCAAACTATACTACGGAATCAGTTGTTTGGACAGATATAACATTGAATTTGCCAACACCAACAGGAACTTATTATATTGCTTTTGAAGGACTGTCAAATTGGGGGAGAGGTGCTAATTTAGATGATATATCTGTGGAAACGACAAATTTAGGAATAGTATTTCAAGAAGATTTTGAAAACTCGGGAACGGCTTATGCTAGTGGTGCAAAAATGTTAGGTGTTTCTCCTGATAATCCTGATATAATCTATATGTTAGAAGAGAGTGAAGGTGTATTCGGAGGCTTCTATAAATCTATTGACAGTGGTGAAACGTTCACTTCTATTGATCATACAGGTAAAAATTATTTTGGTTATAGTTCTGCGGCTGATGATAACAGTGGTCAAGCTCCTAGAGATATGGATGTTGTAGTAAATCCAGTAAATGCAAACGAAGTACATATCGCAGGTATTTTAACTTGGAGATCTACAGATGGAGGGATAACCTTTAACATTACATCACAATGGACACCTAATAATGCAATGTCAGAAGGAATAGGATACTGTCATGCAGATGTAGATATTTTAGAGTTTGTAGGGGGGAATTTATATGCAGGGACAGATGGAGGTGTTTTTGTAGCAGAAAATACATCTGTTGTTAATGCAAATTATTATAGGGATTTAAC